>TARA_B110000037_G_scaffold27685_1_pt1 | contig 22235 bp, 17 predicted proteins | sample TARA_B110000037 | Tara Oceans TARA_B110000037 (sample SAMEA4397196) | marine metagenome | biome: Polar Biome; feature: [MIX] marine epipelagic wind mixed layer (ENVO:01000061); material: water (ENVO:00002006), including particulate matter (ENVO:01000060) such as... | depth 10-100 m
GATTGGGAGGAAGAGGCTTAAACCCTAGTAGAAACTCCAATTACAACACCAGACAAAATGGATACGACATAAGTGCAGATGCTTTAGGTTATCCAGAAAGTTATTACAGTCCTCCATCTGAAGCAATTCAAGAAATTCAATTAATTAGAGGAGCTGCATCTTTACAATTTGGTCCGCAATTTGGTGGTTTGATAAATTTCAAATTAAAAGACGGTAATTCGAACAAAAAAATAGAATCTGTTATTAGACATACAGTAGGTTCTTACAACTTAAATAATTCTTTTGTTAGTTTGGGTGGAACCAATAAAAAGTTCAAATACTATGGCTTTGCAAACTTTAAATTCGGAGATGATTGGCGGCCAAATTCTTCATTTAATTTAAAAAATGGATACTTGCATTTGACCTACTCCCCCAATGAGAAAACAAATTTAAATTTTGAGATTACTAAAATGAACTATCTAGCTCAACAACCTGGTGGTCTAACAGATCAAGCATTTACAATCAATCCTGACACATCATTTAGAAAACGAAATTGGTTTAAAGTAGATTGGAATTTGGCCGCATTTCAGTTAGATTATGAGTTTAATTCTAGTACTAGACTAAATTCTAGAACCTTTGGGTTAATTGCTTCTAGAGAATCTTTGGGATATTTAGACCAAATAAACAGAATTGATCCAGGAGAGGATAGGAATTTAATTTCAGGTAAATTTAAAAATATTGGCAACGAAACTAGACTTATTCATTTATACGAAAGAAATAAGTTGCCTTGGGCTTTTGTAGTTGGAACAAGAGTTTACAGAGGGAATAGTGAAAACACACAAGGAGAGTCCAATAATTTAAGTGGGCCAGATTTTTATTTCTCAAATAACACCTCTAGTATCTCATCTGACAATATAGAAAGTAATTATATTTTCCCAAGCTTTAACTTTTCTGTTTTTGCAGAACACATATTCAACATTACTGAAAAACTAAGCATTACACCTGGATTAAGGTATGAATATATTGCTACATCAGCTAATGGCGATTATAGAACAGCCTATAATGATCTTGCCGGTAATTTAATTTTTGATACTGTTACAAATATTAAAAGAGTAAACAATAGAGATTTACTTCTTACAGGAATTGGATTTAACTTTAAGTTAAATGAAGAAATTGAAATTTACGCCAACATTTCACAAAATTATAGAAGTGTGAATTTCACCGACATGCAAATAAGAAATCCTAATTTCAGAATTGATCCTGTACTTAAAGATGAGCAAGGATACAATAGCGATTTAGGAATAAGAGGAAGATTAAAAGACGTCCTTTATTTTGATGCTTCTTTATTCTACTTGTTTTATAATAATAGAATTGGGAATACTATACAAATTGATTCCAATCTTTACAATACTTACCAGTACAGAACCAATATTTCTAAATCTAGAACCTATGGATTTGAATCTGTAGTAGAATGTGATTGGTGGAAAATATTTTCGGATAAAAAAGATTATAAATGGACAACATTTTTAAATATCGCTTACAACAATGCCATGTATATCAGCTCTGATATTTCTGCATTTTATCGAAAAAAAGTGGAAATGGTTCCCCCGTTAATATTTAGATCCGGAATGACAGTAGGTGGTGATAAACTATCTATTTCCTACCAATATAGTTTTACAAAAGAACACTATTCAGACGCTACAAATTCAGATTCACAAATAAATGCCGTAGTAGGATTAATTCCTTCTTACTCAGTTATGGACTTGTCTTTAAAATATACCTACAAAAAAATACAAATAGAGACTGGAATAAATAATATAAATAACGCATCGTACTTCACAAGAAGAGCTGTAGCTTACCCTGGGCCAGGAATAATACCATCTATGCCTAGGAATTTTTACATTTGCCTACAAATAAAAATATAAACTCTTAATTATGGATATCTATGACATTTCATTTATTTTTTCAACTTTTTGGGTAGGACCATTTTGGATAGCAATGCTGATAAATCCTGAGAAAGAAAAAACAAAAAAACTACTTTCTGGACCTTGGTTTTTTCTAGGACCAATCGCTTTTTGGTTTCTAATCATGGGTTATAATCCTCAAGGTTTAATTGATCTCTTTTCAGGCTCTTCAGATTCAACAGGGTTTATTGAAGGATTGGCTGCTAGTGTTGGAACAAAAGCTGGAATTACTGCAACATGGGCACATATGGTTGCAGGCGATATTTTTGTAACTAGATGGATATGGAGAAAAAGTTTAGAAATAAAGTCTAACATATGGGTTACAAGATTATCAATATTTTTTGGGGTTATGCTTATGCCAATTGGACTTGGGATTTTTGCAGTAAGCAATTTCTCTAAAAAGTGATTTTAAGAACTTTATTATTTTTAATAATTAACTTTTTAAGTCTGTATTTAGGAATAATTCTTTCTGGGGATGGTGGAACTTCAGAATGGTATTCTAGTTTAACTAAAGCACCATGGGAACCTGATGGATGGGTTTTTGGTGCAGCTTGGACTATCATTATGATCTGCTTTGCTTTCTACATGAGTATTTCTTGCCAGTACAGATTCAGGAAAAAGTTAATAAAACTATATGTAGCTCAGTTAATTCTAAATATTTCTTGGAATCCTATCTTTTTTAATCTTCACTATGTATTGCTTGGGCTTATTACAATATTAAGTTTAACTTTTATAATCGGTTTTATACTTTTTTCATATTGGAGAGAATTAAAATTAAATTCTGTCTTAATACTACCCTATCTAATTTGGCTTATAATTGCTTCATCATTAAATGGATATATTTTTTTTAATAACTAATTAGGATATATTATTTTAAGATTCAAATCCTTTTTTAACTTTATGTTAAACAATAATTAATAAAATGGAAAGCTTTAAAATTTTATTCACTGTTATAATATTTAGTTCATTATTCTCTTGCGCAAAAAGTGAAGGAGTTGGAGGAAGAGCATCTATAGAAGGAAAAGTCATGGTAGATAACATAAATATTTTAGGAAATATTGTGGATAGTTATGAAGCGCAAGACTTAGAAGTTTTTATAATTTACGGACAAGAAAACAATACCCACAACGACGATGTTAACACAAGCTATGATGGTTCATTTGAATTTAAATATTTAAACACTGGCAACTACGAGATATTTCTATACAGTGATTGTATGAATTGTGCAAAAGGACAAGACAGTTTAATTTCTAGGAATATTACTATCGAGGATAGCAAAGAAATTATTAAAATTGACACTATACGTATTGCAAATTTTATTTAATGAAGTCTATTGTTTATTTGCTATTACTAATTTCTCCTGCTTTTGTATTTTCTCAAGAAATAGCACAAGATTTCGGAACTTGGTCCAAATTAAAAACTAGCTTAAAAATCAATAAAAAAACCTTATTTTCTAATAAAACAGAAATTAGAACATTTGACAACTCCAGACAAATGTCTCAGTTTTACACTCAATTTTCAATCAATAAAAAGTTAAATAAAAAAATAACTACCAGTTTTGCATGGCGATTTAAAGTTTTAAATGAAGAATTTTCTTACATAATTGCCAATAGATTCCATAATGATTTGAATTTCAAACATAAATTTTCAGATCTATCTTTTAATTTCAGACTCCGAACACAAATAAACTTTGACCGTTATAGTAGCAATGATTTATATGAAAGAACTAGATTAAAGATGAATTACAAAATCAATAAAAAAATTGCATTTTATATTTACCAAGAGTTGTACTTTTTATTAAGCCCATCGGATAACTACTTCTTTAATAAGACAAGATTTGGATCTGGAATTAAGTACGAACTAAATAAAAAAACAGATTTGGAGATTAAATATTTAAAAATAAATGATATTAATGTAGAAAACCCAATTTCTTTAAACGTATTAGGACTAAAGATATCTCACCAATTTTAAAAGTATAATACCATTTTATAGGTATTGATAAAAAGTAAGGAAATCAATTAATTTGCTTAAAAGTATTTTAAATGATATCGACTTTATATTCACCAAAATTTATAACCAAATACAATAGAAATATTAACCACCTATTTAATCGTTATGAAATTGCTCCAGAATCCACTGAAAATTTAAATGCAATTTGCACAAAAGAAGAAATCAATGTTGATTTATTAGCCGATCTTATTAATTGTTATAATGATTTAGGTTTTTTAAAAAAAGCTAAATTTGGAAATTATAAAATTCCAGAGTTAGTAGATTATCTTGAAAGATCTCATAAATATTATCTTGAAAAAAGAATTCCTGAGCTAGAACAAAGTCTTTTAAAACTAACCCAGCAAGAAAGTTTTTCATTTAATTATGTGCTAATTAATTTTTTCAAAGAGTACAAAAAAGATATTGTTTCACATTTTAAAACTGAAGATGAAATACTATTTCCATTTTGTAAGGTTTTGTATAATTATATGCAATTTAATACTCAAGAAGATTTAATATTCGTCCTTGAAAATCAGAAAAAAGCATTTGAACTTATGAAGCATCATAAAGACAATAAGGATGAAATTGATGACCTTCAAAGAGTTCTATTAAAATATTCTCCTAACGGAAAAAAACTATCTTACTTTGAAATATTTTTAAATCAAATGAGTATTTTCCAACAAGACTTAAAAATACATGCCGAGATTGAAGAAAATGTTTTAATGAAAAAAACAATTGCCATTCTTAATAATCTTGAAATTAAAAATGTTTGACAATCATATAAAAAACGAAAAGCTTTTACACGAAAACAAAGTAGGAACTATAGTTCAGTGTAATTCATGTAAAAAGATTTCTATTATAGTTAACAATATTAACTATGTATGTGATGAGAAACAATACAATGAACTTTTTCAAATTGTTGAAAATATAGACCAAAATTTAGAAGATTATATTTATAATATAATGGGAATTAACTATGTAATACTAAATACACCGTTAGACAAAGTAAATTTAATATTTAATTTAAATCAATTTGAAGACCTAACAGAACTGCTTAATCAAGCTAAATATATGTTAGAAGTACACAAACTGTTTTATTAATAAATAATAATTTTCAAACATTTATTCTCTGGTTTAGAATAAGTTTTTAAAGTTTTGATATAATCTTTTTCGCTTCTTACATACATGGGAATAAAACTATCTTTTCTTTCTGCTAAAGTGCCATTATCATGTAATTGACTAGATATTTTACTTAGCTGAGTTTTTTTAAACTCTTCCTTTCTTTTTAGAGCCTGAAGAAATTTATTTCTGACCTTGTCCAAATTACTTTTCATTCCTTTTAGTGAACCATTAACAGATGGAATTAATGTAGTTTCAATACTCTGTGCTTTAGCTAATAAAATTCGTGATAATTCAATAAGCAATTCATTTTCACTATTAAAATCTAGAATTTCATTATTTGACGAAAGAAGAGTATTTTTAATTAAGGTATCTGGGTCATTTGCTAAATCGTTATCCGAAAAACCCAAGCTTTTCCATTTTTTATAGCTTTTTTCAGTCATCCAATGAAAATGATCTCTCAAAATAAGTATTGGGAAATTTAGATTTGCTAAGTCAAATGATTTTTTTAATTGAGTCCAGTAAACTAATTCCGACGGGCCTCCTATATAAGCTAAATTGGGAAGTAAATTTTCTTGGTAGAGAGGTCGCATTAATACATTAGGACTAAATTTTTCTGGTGAGCTGTTTAATAGGTTCAAGACCTCTTTTAAATTTAAGTTCCTCTCTCCTATTTTGAAAATATTGTTTTCAAAAATTATTCTGTGTCTTTTCTTATCGCCAAAGAAAAACAAATTAAGCATTCTTGGATTAATTTTAGGTTCATAACCCAATGCACTCAAGTTTTTATTGGTCTCTGATACAGAGTTATAAATAAATTGCTCTTCTAGCTCTTTTTTAATAGTAGGAATAAATAGTTTTTTCAATTTTGAATCGTCTGCATCTAGCACTACCAAGTTTTCTTTTTCAAAAATCTTAGAAATCCAATATCTAGTTGCATTGGCCCAATTTTTCTGTCTCAAAGAAGCTGAAAAAATAGATTCTAAATTATTAAATCTAGCATCGTTCTTGAAAAGATCTTTTAAGGATTCTAATATTGGCATGAATATTTCAGGATTTAGATGACCAACACCTAACCCATCTTCTTTATCGATTGAAAGATTTTTACTAAATATATTTAAAGAGCTGATTTCTTGAAAATCGTGGTCCTCAGAAGCCATCCAAAATATTGGAATAAAGTCAAAATCTTGAAACTTTGATTTTAAATTTTCTACCATTTTTAAAACAGAAACAATCTTATGAATAAAGTATTGCGGACCTCCAAATACACAAAGCTGATGTCCAGTAGTAACAGTGAAAACACCCTTATTTTTTAGAGCTTCTAGATTTTCAGGAGGGGTTAATTCGCAATCTAAATACTGTTGGCTAATGACATCAAAAAGAATTTCTCTGTTTTCTTTGCTCAAATCTCTTTTCGCAAAAAAATCATGATTCATATAACTTAAGTCTGTTCCATTATGAAAAGAACTCATATTTGAGTCTTTTTCAAAAAGATCTAATAAAATTGGATGCTTATAAAACGAATTGAAAAGAGGAATCTCTACCATCTAACGAAATTTAGGAGAAAATAAAAAAACATGATTAATTAAATTTTCTTTATACCGAAGCTAAAAAAAATATGAATGAAAATATTAAATTAGAAAATAATAAAAGAATATGAAACGTATTCAATCTTTGAAAAACACTTTAGGTCCCGGAATTTTATTCGCTAGTACCGCCATTGGAGTGTCTCATTTGGTTCAAAGCACCAAAGCTGGAGCATTGTTCGGATTTGGACTGTTGTGGGCTGTAGTAGCAGCTAATGTATTAAAATATCCATTTTTCGAGTTCGGTTCAAGATATGCAAATGCAACAGGAACGAGTATTATAGAAGGATACCAAAAACTAAGTAAATGGGCATTGTGGACCTATTTTATAATAACTGTTTCCTCCATGTTTTTTGTGTGTGCTGCTGTTGGAAAAGTAACATCAGGATTTATGGAAAATTTATTTCAGCTTAATAAAATTGGATTAAGCGGTAGTCTATCTAGTATTTTAATTTTTATGATTTGTGGTGGGATTTTAATTATTGGAAAATTTAAAATATTAGATAAATTGATTAAAATAATTGGATTGGTACTGCTAATATCTACTCTTACTGCTTTTAGCCTTTGTATTTTTCATGGACCTGTAAATAAAAATGTAGTTTTTATTAGTTATCAATCTATTAATAGTGATGCATGGTTTTTTCTTATTCCTTTAATGGGTTGGATGCCAACTGCTGTAGATTTAAGTTCCTGGAATAGCTTATGGACAGTTGAAAAAATAAAAAGTTCTAAATACCATCCTGCATTAAAAGAAACACTTTTTGAATTTAATTTTGGATATATAATTTCCGGGTTGCTTTCTATTTGTTTTATTACTCTTGGTGCATTTTTAATTTATGGTACTTCAGAAGTAATGGAAACCTCGAGTCACTTATTTGCTAATCAAGTAGTAAATCTTTATACAAAGATATTTGGTAATTGGAGTTACATAATTATTGCATCCAGTACCTTTTCAATAATGTTTGGAACCTGTATAGCGGTATTTGATGGATATGGCAGGGTACTTAATAAAACAACCGAACTCTTGTTCCCAAATTTATCGATAATAAGAAATAAATATGCCATATGTGTTTTAATATTAATTACTGGTACTTTTTTAATAACCAATGAATTTGAAAAATCAGGAGATTTCGGAATTTTAGTAAACTTCGCAACATCTATTTCTTTTATTATTGCACCTATTATTGCAGTTTTTAATTTTTTAGTAGTCAATAAGTATTTAGATAAGAAGTTTATTCCACCTAAGTGGTTAAATTATTTAGCCATATTAGGTGTTATTTACCTAACACTATTTTCAATATTGTACCTTTTTAAAAATTATCTTTTGGCATGAAATGTTTTTTTAGTTGTTTTTTAATTGTAATTCTTTCCTACAGTGGAATATTTTCTCAGAATTTGAAAACCTCTTCCACTAAAATAATGAGTACTATTAATCTTAGAGATCACCTTGATTCTTGGAAAGCAACAGTTCAATCAATGCAAATGACGAGCCCTGGCGGAAATTCATATAATGATTTTTTAATAGCTCAAAAACAGGAAATAGTATTAAAATATCCTAGAATAAAAGCGTTTAACCATTTGGGAAAGTCTCAAAATACACCTTCCATTATTATTGAAAACGGATTCGAGGGTAATTTATATAACAATAAAGTTCCCAATGACAATACCTTGGCCATTTCCAACGATGGAATTCTTATTGCGGGAATAAACTCATCCTATATTATATATGATGTAGAAAATGACACTTTATTATTAAGTAGAACTTTGAATTCCTTAACCTCTACTTTTACCAATTTAAGATTTGTAAAAAAATACGATCCAAAGTTTATTTACGACCACCAAGAAGACAGGTTTATTGTGGTATTCCTAGTTGGTAACAAACCTGCCAATAGTCATGTTTGTGTAGCATTTTCCTCAACTAAGAATCCTATGGACGACTGGAATGTTTATATGCTTACAGGGGATGCTTTAAATACTGGTCATTGGACGGATTATCCATCTATTTCAGTCACTGAAGATGATTTATTCATTACCGGAAATTTATTGTTAGATGGTGTTAGCTGGCAACTAGGATTTAACCAGTCTATAATCTGGCAAATCGATAAAGAAAACGGATACTCTGGTTTAGATTCACTTAATTTTAATTTGTGGTCAGACATTAAGGACGACTCTATAAATATTAGAAATATTCACCCAGTAAAAGGAGCAAGAGAATTACAAGATAAAGAACAGTATTTATTGAGCAATAGGAACTTTTCTTTAGAAAGCGATAGTTTGTACTTAATAAAAATTGAGAATAGTCAAAAATCCAACAACTCTGAATTGTCAATTCAAAGAATAAGTCTCGATGATCACTATTTTTTGAGTCCTAATGGGCAACAATATAGTGGCAAGGAATTAGCTACCAATGATTCTAGAGTCTTAGGGGCAATTATTGATGAGGATTGGATACAATTTGTCCAGCATTCAATGGATACTAATTATGGAACTGCTGGTATATACCATGGAATAATTTACAATTACGACCAAAATCCATTTGTAGAATCAAAAATGATATCAGATTCAATTATAGATTTTGGATATCCAAACATTGCCTCTACAGCAATAAATCCAAACGAAAAGGAATGTGTAATTGGATTTAATTATACTTCAATTTATGATACGAACGGAGTTTCGTGTATGTATATGAACAATGAAGAAAAGTACAGTAGTTATACCAAACTTCATAAAGGAGACAGAGCTATTGACAGGTTAAGTGGGAATATAGACCGTTGGGGAGATTATAGTGGCATTCAAAGAAAGTACGATGATCCTTGTAGAACGTGGATATCTGGAATGTTTGGGAAAATTGGTAGTAATGGTAGTTGGATTAGTAGCGTTTCTACATCTGACACCTGTAGAGAGCCTATTCCATATTTATTTTTAGAACCTAAATTTACAGATGGAGTTTTATTTCCAAACCCAAGTAAAAACTTTGTTAATTATGATTTTACCATTGAGGGTAATTTAGATTTGAAAATATCTATTTATAGTATTGAAGGTAAATTGGTTTCAGTACTTTACAACGACTTAGTTAACAGTGGACCAAACAGACTTAGTTTTAGTATATTAAATCTTAAAGCTGGAAGTTATTTGTTACTAATAGAAAATAATGAGAACAGATTATTCACCAAAAAACTAATTAAAAACTAAATTAATTAGTCTCTGTATCCCACATGTTTTGGGTGATAACTCCTCCATTTTTAAAGTAACTCACGCCCCATTTAGACTTTACTTTTTTATATTCATCGCCCTTATTTCCTCGGACAACAATTCTAACAATAGTTAACTCAGAAACGTCTCCATTACTATCCTTGCGTTCATATACTTTTTCGGTAATTCCTTCAGGAAACTGTTGCGCTAACTTTTGAATGTTAATTTTAGAAGCTTTATTAATTGAAATTTCTTTAGCCTGCTCAAGATACTGAGCATTTAAATAATCTGCAGAAAGGTCGGATTTATTAACTTGAACTTGAGAAGAGTGATAACTATCTGAATAAAGTTCCAAATTAAATGAGTTGGAAACTCTATTGTCTTCATGATTCTCATTATCCAAACTTCGCTCATCTTTATACATCTCGTTAATAAAATGAAGATTGTAAACCTTATCTATACCTACATCACTCCAAATAGAAGCCTTAGAAAGTTTTTTATCTAAATAATGATCTAAATTAAATGAGTTGATATTTCTTGGATCGTCAGCAGATAAAGCAAATTCGTTAAGATTGGATATTAGAGTTTGAGAAGTTTCGAAGTTATTATAATTATTATTAATACTTTTAATTTTAATTGTGGAATTATTATCAAAATAATCATTTTGGTAGTAACCGAAAGATGGTATAATTTTAGTTTGTCTTGTATCGTCTAAATTTGAAGTATTAGTATTAAAAAGACCCATCATATTTTCAGTAAAAATATGAGAGTTATAAGTAGAATTTTCAGAATGTCCTTCTTCGTCTTCATTTAAAATCAAAAGATCTTCTTTGTAGCTATCTATTTTATCGATTAAAAGGTCTCTGTTACTTAATCTAGCAATATTTTCAATTTCAAAATCGGTCAATATTAATTCATTTTCTATAGAATTTGAATAAGTAGTTGAAATTCCCCGATTAACCCATTCCAAATCGTTGACAGATTTATTGTCAAAAAACTTTCCGGTCAATAAATCGTTTTTAGCAATTATTTCTGATCTAAAAACTTCTTTATTTTCAAGTAATTGATTTTGTGTTTCAATTTTATTGAAGTTTCTTGTTGTGTTTTCTAATGAAAATAAATAAATCTCATTCAGATTAGACATATTCATTTCTTTGTAATCCACAACTTTAGGAATATTATTCCACCTTGAATCGTTGCTGTTTTCAAAGCTTTTCTGAATATTTTTATAAAAAACACTTATTTGATCGTTTTGAAGACTTGTTTTTAATTCTTGCTTAGATCTATTTTTAATGGCAAATTGTTCAGCAACATTCTTTTTAAAGTCAGCTTCAATTCCCATTTTTTCAAAATCGTCTGATTTTTCAGAACCCAACATTCTATCTATTTGGTCTTCGCTGTATTTTCCAGAAACTTCTTTACCATACATTAAGCTATAACTATTTAAAACAGATTGGTTGCTAGATAAACCATTTGATGCATCTTGATCCATAAGCTTATTAATTTCAACTACTTTATCTTTATGCATTTCACCTTGAGGATTGATTTTTGCAGCATTTTGAAAAGATTCAATTGCCAAAGAATAACTTTTAGAAGAGAGATGTCTATTACCTTGTTTAATTAATAAATCATACTGGTTTTTTTTCTCTAGATTGTTAAGAGCAATTAATTTGGCTTCAGACACTTGCTTTATTTTTTCTTTTAGAATAGTTTCTTCTGGTAGAACAGACAATGCCTTTCTATAATAGATTATAGACTTATCAAAATTCTTATCGTTAAAAAACTTTTCTGCTTTTGCTACGAAATCATCGTATTTTTCTCTGGACTTATTTCCAAACTGTTCAACAATTAACTTTTCTATTTCTAATATTTTTGTATTTGGATTAGGATCATTAGGCATAATTTTACTAGCCTGAAGATAATATTGTTTTGCTTTACTTAATTGATTATTTGTTTTGGCATCCTCCGCTTTTAGAATTAAACCATCGTATTTCTCTTTGGAGGCAAGATTTTGTTTTTCATCATTTTCTTTGGAGGCAAGATCAGATAACAATTGATTAATTTCGACTAACCTTTGGGTTGGATAATCATTTGTAAAATTAATTTCCTTCGCTTTTTTGTAGAAATTTCTAGCTTCATCGTATTTTTTACTGTTGAAATTCTCATCAGCAATTTTAATCACTTCATCGTACTCTATTTTTAAATTATCTTGGTCTTGTTTATTTAAAGCTTGGTCAATAATTACTATTTGTTCATTGGGGTAAGGGTTTTGAGGAATAATAAATTTTGCTTTTTGATAAACTATTTTAGCTTCTTGGTATTTATTTTCATCTCTTAAAGCATCGGCTCTAGAAATCATATTATTATAGTTCTGTTCTACCTCATCTTGGGACTGAATATCTTCCAATTTAATCTTAATTTCAGATAGTTTCTTTTTTGGATAGTATTCATTGCCAAATAATTTTAGTGCTTCTTGGTATTTGGTTTGAGACTCAAGTAGGTTATTTTCTTGGAAAAGTTGATCTGCATTTTTAATTATTTCATCGTATTGATTTCTTTTTGATGCTTTTTGATCTTTCAAGGACTTTAAATCGGCTAATTTTAAATTAATTTCCTCAATTCTTTTAATAGGATGGTCCTTGTCATAAATGTTTTTTGCAGAAACATAGTGGTTCAACGCCTTTTCCCAGCTCTCAGAATCAAATTCTTTATCTGCTTGATTAATTAAAGTTTGGTACTCGTTGTCTTTAGTCTCTTTTTCAATAATTAATCTCTTAATCTCTCTGATTTTTTCTATCGGATAAGATTCATTAGGTAATATTTCGTTTGCACCATCAAATTTTTTCATTGCCTCATCGTATGATAATTCTAAAAACAATTTATCTGCAGACTTGATTAGTTCTTCATACTGGGTCTGGATATTTGAATTGGATAATTCTGAAATCTTAATATTAATTAAATCAATTTGTTGTTTTGGATAAGTATCTAAAGATTTTATTTTAATGGCCATTCTGTACTTATCTTTAGCATCCTCCCATTTTTCATTATCTCTAAAAGAATCACCTTGGGCAATTAATAATTTAAAGGAACTATCAGTTTGATTTAATTTTAACTTTTCTTCAATTAGATAATTTAAATGCTTTAGCTTTTGATCTACAGTGGAATTATTTGGAAAAAGCTCTTTAGCCTCATTATATTTTGATTTGGAAACATCAAAGTCTTCAGTTTTTAAAGATTTGTCTCCTTGGGTTATTAAAGAGTTAAACTTTTCTAATTTCTCTTTTGATTCAGCCATTAAAGATTCTTCATCAAGAATTTTTTGTTCAATAATTTCCAACTGTTTTTTTGGATATTCTTGACTTTCATCTATCGATAATGCATTGTTATAAAACTGTTTGGCCAACTTCCAATTTTGACTTTTAAAACTACCATCTGCATTTTTAATAAAATCTAAATATTTCTTTTGAGACTCTTTTTCTAGGTTTGCTATATGGGTTAATTTTATTTTTATTTCATTTATTTTTTGATCTGGGTAGCTCTCATCATTTTTAATTTTTTTAGCTGCTTGGTAGCTTAAAGAAGCATCCTCAAAATTATCTTCATTAAATAAAGCATCTGCTTTAAGTATTTCTGCTTGATAAGCTTTTACAGCTTGTTCCATATCACTTTTAGCATCAGATATTTCTTTTAATTTATTATCAATAAAAGTTATTTTATCGGTAGGATATTTTTCACCACTTTTAATATCCAATGCTTGTTGGAAGGTAGATTTGGCTAATTGATACTCTAGGTTTTTCAATTGATTATCTGCCGTTTTTAAAATATTTTCGTACTTACGATCATTTTCAGAACTTGTAATCTGATCTTTAATTCCCTGTTCCGCAATTTTAATTTGGGCAGCTGGATGAGACTCATTGGGCTTAATTTTTAAGGCATTTTCATAGCTATCAATTGCCTCACTAAAAGACTTCTCTAATAATTGAGCATCAGCTTTCGAAATTAAATTTTTGTAATCCTCTTCGCTTTCTTTCTCATTTGCCAATATTTTGTTTATATCTGAAATTCTATCCTTTGGGCTTCTATTACTTGGGATAATTGAAGAAGCTTCGTTATACAAATCAATAGCTTGTTGGTAATTTTTACCATCAAAAGAAGCTTTTGCTTCATTCATTTTTAAGTTGAATTTTTCCGTTATTTCTTTTTGTTGATCTAATAATTTCGCTTTTTCAACCTCTTTTATCTTTTCATAAGCAGTTTGAATTCCTGGATTTAACTCCTTTGCTTTATTGTAGTTTTCTAAAGCCAAAGTATTATTTCCTGTAGATAGAGCATTATCCCCTTTAACTATTAAGTCATTGTACTGTTTATTCAATTCTTTTTCTTGATTAATAAGCTCTAAGTTTTTCTTGGCTTTCTCAATCTTGCTTTCAACTAAATCGTCTTTATGAATGATTAAAGCTTCTTCAAATTTCAAAATTGCTAAGGAATAATCCTCTTTATTTAATGCATTATTTCCTTCAGATAAAAGTTTGTTGAATTGTGCTTCTTTTAAATTTGCTTGTTCTTCTACAGCTTTAAAATGTCTATCAATTTCGTTTTTTCTTTGTTTATTGTAAATATTATCTAAAGCTAGATTACCATCAATAATTCTAATTTTACCTACATGCTGATCTGAAACTACGGAATAATCAACATCAGGCTGTTTAGTTTGAAGAGTAATTGGAATGGCAAAAGGCTGGGTGCTTTGTTCCTCAATAAAATAACCACTTTTAGAATCTATTAAAATGGATTTAGTGGCAAAATTATTTTTAGAAAAACTAATTATATAAATATGCCCATAGGGAATTTCTATAGGATCATACTTGCCTTTTGAATTGGTGATAACAGATTTAAAAACTTGATTGTCTTGTTTTATTTCAACTTTTACACCACTTAGTTTTTCATAATTTTCATTATTAACACTACCTGCAATAACTATTAAGGGTTCATCTTGGGAATAGACAACAGAAAAGCTGAGACTAACATAAAATACAATAATAAATAGTATAAAACGCTTCAAATCAATGTGTTTTTACAAATATGAACAATAAATGTTTATCAATCAACAATAATAGATTCAAATAACTAACGAATAAATATTAAAAAGGTTTTATAAAATTATTGAAAAATTAATTTTGCAATGGACAAAGATTTTTGGAGAGAATCTTTATTGATTTTTAATTTTACAGATTTGTCGTCCAAAAATTCTATCATTTTTTCGGTAGCCATATTACCTACTAAATCGTCTTTAGCCATAGGACATCCACCAATACCAAGAATAGAACCATCAAACCTTTTGCAACCAGCATTATAAGCAGACTGAAACTTGTCAAAATAATTATCTGGATTAGAATGAAGATGAGCACCAAACTCAACATCGGGAAACTCTTTAATAAGCTTTGAAAATAGCCAAGTTATTACTTTTGGACTACTAGAACCAACAGTGTCACTCAAGGACAAAATATCAATTCCAAAGTCTTTTAATAATTTTTCTACCCAGTGAGCTACTATATGAATACTCCACTCATCACCATATGGATTACCAAAAGCCATGGAAAAATAAGTCACTAATTTTTTATTGTTTTTTATGCATAAATTCTGAATCTTTTCTAATCTAAATAAGGATTCTTTGATGCTAGAATTTATGTTTCTTTTTTGAAAAGTTTCAGATATTGAAAAGGGAAAGCCTAAATAACTTATTTCATCGTAAGCAACAGCTTCTTTAGCACCTCTTTCGTTTCCAATAATCACCAATAATTTGGTAGGAGAACTATCTATTTTAAGATTTTTAATTACTTCCGAAGTATCTGCTAATTGAGGAATTTTCTTCTTTGAAACAAAACTTCCAACATCTAGTGTGTCAAAACCAACTTTTAAAAGTTCATTGAAATATTCAATCTTTAATTCAGTAGGTATAAACCTTGAAAAACCCTGCATAGCGTCTCTAGGACACTCTATTAGTTTCATAGGGGGAAGGAAGATTTAAGGAACCAAAAGCTGCTTGACAGTTTTGCTATTGTTAATATTGGTTGATAAAGAATATATACCAGAGCTTAAATCAATTTCACTTAAATCAAGTATAAGTTGGGTATAATTTGGCCCATAAAACCCAGCGTTTAGCAGCATTGATTTACTATATACCAATTGACCTAATGGATTGAAAATTTCAAAATTAGTTTCTTGATCTTCAAGCAATTCAAAAATTAAACTTACTTGACGGTCAGAATTAATTGGGTTAGGACCAAAAATAAGATCTTCTGAATTGCCAAGTGGATCAACAGGTGGATTTGTTGTCCTTAACTCTCCAAAATATGGTGTTTTGTTGTAGGCATTTATTACAATACTCAAAGTATCAATTGAGTTGATTGAGTCAAAATTAAAATCTACTTGGCCGTTTAAAATATTACTTTTCCCAATTAGAGAATCACCATTCCATAATGTAACAGCAGCATTTTCTACGTCACAAATAATAGTAGTTGATGTCAAACCAACTTCTTCTGTCTCACTGTGTTCAACTACAATTTCACTAGGAATATCAGATCTAAATAAAGTGGTTGGATCACCGAACAAAACCCATGTTTCTACTACTTCTTTACCAGGGTTTGGATAATCGTCCAGCATTTTCATTTGCCCACTGTAAAAAAGAGCACCAATTGAATGCATTTTATTATCCGAATAGGATTCTACTAAAATATCCACAATTTCGTCTTGACTTGCCATTGGAGGAGCCCATGACATTAAAATAGATGAACCAGCAGCAGCTATTGAACCAGATGGAGAACCTAAATTGGTAGCTCTTTGCCAAGCTTCAGAAATACAAGTTCCAGAAGTGAAAGTTCCATTGTTACAAGCAACTGAGACAACAAAAGGATATTTACCATTATTTGAAGCAGAGTTTATATGAGAGCTGCTAAAATTACCAGTTGCACATGAATTTATATCGCCATGGCCAGTATAATTAAAAAGAGCAACTCCGCTATTTACAGCATTGGAAATTTGGCTTGAATTAGGGTTTCCATTAGCATCTTCTCCACTATGAGTTCCATCGTAAAATTCGTATACATTTTGATAACCATAGTTTAGTAAATCTGTTCTAATATTTCTTAAATGTTGCCAATCTGCTTCTCCATCGTCGCCATATCCAGCTCCTTCATTAGAGCCAAGTCCAATAGCATTTAAATAATAATCTGAAGTATCTGGATTTGTTTCATATTCTAAGTTTCTTTGAATGATAGTAGTTAAATCTGTTGAATTTGAAGGGCTAAATCTACCAACATAAACATCTGGATACCAATCGTTAGAATTGGAAACTAAACCATATTTTGCATCAGACCATTTAATTTCTGAGTTCCATCCACCAGTTGAACCAGCATTATAACAAGCAACTTTGTTGTGGTCTCCAACTAGCAATAAATATAAAAAATCAGCGTTTTGTTGGTAATAAGTTCTCACATAATTGTAAATACTAGTTTCTGAATTTCCGATGTCTGCAATATCTACAAGAACCACTTCTCTACCCGATTGTTTTTTCCACTCAATAAAAGGAGCCAAATCGTTAAAATATTCTGCAGGTGAAATAATTAACATACTTCCTTCTTGACCAATTGAATTGTACCTAGTTGGAGAGTAATTTAGGTAACGTCTTTGGTAAGAAATTTTTAACTCGTTTAAAATGTTTTCCTCCGTATTTCTAATCAATTCATTGTTTCCTTTAACAGATACATTAAAATCTATTTTAACAATTATTTTACTGTATACTTTAAGTGTTTTTTGCACTGGATTGTATTGAAATGGCACAAAATTCAAAGTCTGTCCCCTTAAGTCTCTCTGTATATATGGCTGACCAAGAGAAAAAATATTAGATGGATAGTCTAGATCCAATTCGTACAAAGGACCTTTTTTATAAGGAATCAAACTAGGGTCGATATTTCGGTATAAGTTACCCTTAGAAGGTATTATATTAACACTTTCTATCAGAGTGTATTTAGAATCTAAAATTGTGTAGTTGCTAACGCCTGTTTCTGGGAGTTGAATATTAGATGTGAATTTCATTAAATCAGGTTCTCCGGAATTCAAAATTGGTCTTCCACCATCGACAACAAGTTTCTTAAACTGTATTGAGTTAATTATTTTGGAATCTATTAGAGAATACTTAGTAAGCTGGTACTCGACAACAATTGAGTTCTGAGAAGAGCTAATTAGCTTAATATCGTAGGAATTATTTGCAATAAAATTTAAACTTAGAAATAAAAAAAAGTAGGTAAGTATATTTTTCATGACTCTAATGTACCAATAATATGAGTTTTTTAAAATTTGTGTCAATTTTTATTTGAACAGTTCAATGTTTTTTTCGCAATGAAATCTTAAGTACTATATTCGCGGAGAATGAATTACGAAAAAGAAATAAATAAAAGAAGAACTTTTGGAATTATATCACATCCAGATGCTGGAAAGACTACTTTAACTGAAAAGCTTCTTCTTTTTGGTGGAGCGATTCAAAGTGCTGGGGCAGTTAAAAACAATAAAATCAAAAAATCTGCTACATCAGATTTTATGGAAATTGAAAAGCAAAGGGGAATAAGTGTTGCAACATCTGTAATGGCTTTTAATTATAGCGATAAACAGATAAATATTTTAGACACTCCTGGACACAAAGATTTTGCCGAAGATACCTACAGGACACTTACTGCTGTAGATAGTGTTATTATGGTAATAGATTGTGCCAACGGTGTAGAGGCTCAAACTGAGAAACTAATGGAAGTTTGCAGAATGAGAGATACGCCCGTAATTGTTTTTATTAATAAAATGGATCGAGAAGGAAAAGATGCATTTGATTTATTAGATGAGATTGAATCTAAATTGAGTATAAAAGTTAAACCAATGAGTTGGCCAATTGGTATTGGAGCAACTTTTAAAGGAGTTTACAATATGCATAAAAAAGAACTTAATCTATTTAGCGGAAATAAAACAAGTATTGAAAAGGAAGTTTACAATTTAAATGGCATCCAGGATCCTACACTTTCGGATTTCATAGGAGAAGAAGCAACGGAAGTTTTAAAAGAAGAAGTAGAACTTATAGATGGAGTTTACGGCGATTTTAATCAAGAAAAATATTTGGAAGGAAAGGTTGCTCCCGTTTTTTTCGGATCTGCTTTAAATAATTTTGGAGTTCAAGAACTTTTGGATTCCTTTATTGAGATATCTCCTACTCCTCTTGGAAGAGATACTGAGTCTAGGTCGGTAGAACCAAGTGAAGAAAAATTTAGTGGTTTTGTCTTTAAAATTCACGCAAATATTGACCCAAAACACAGGGACAGAATTGCTTTTCTAAGAATAGTATCTGGAAGATTTGAAAGAAATAAATTCTACTTACACACTAGACACCAAAAGAAAATAAAATTCCCCAATCCAACTAGTTTTATGGCATCTTCAAAATCAGTTGTTGACGATGCATATCCTGGAGATGTTATTGGTTTATACGATTCTGGCACTTTTAAAATTGGAGATTCCCTATCAGAAGGGGAAATATTAAATTTCAAGGGGATTCCAAGTTTCTCACCTGAAATTTTTAAAGAAATTCAGAACGATGACCCAATGAAAAGTAAACAGCTAGATAAAGGTCTTAGTCAACTAACTGATGAAGGAGTAGCTCAATTATTTGTAATGCAGCCTGGAAACAGAAAAATTATAGGAACTGTAGGTGAACTTCAATTCGAAGTAATTCAATACAGACTAAAACAAGAATATGGAGCTAGCTGTAGTTTTGTATCTAGAAACTTTTTTAAAGCATGTTGGATGACAAGTACAAATAACGAAACAATTCAAGATTTTATAAAAAGAAAATCTACCAATGTTGCTTATGACAAGGATAAAAATCCAGTATTTCTAGCCCCAAGCCCATTTTTATTGACTCAAGCCGAAGGAGATTACCCAGAAATAATATTTCACAAAACATCCGAGTTTAAACTAGATGAATAAAGAAATTAAATCTTTTAATATAAGAGTTTATGCGTTAATTATTAAACAGGATTCAATACTTGTTAGTAGAGAATTCATCTTTGGAAAATATGTTTATAAATTTCCTGGTGGTGGTCTTGAATACGGTGAAGGAATTATTGAATGTTTACAGAGAGAAAGTATGGAAGAAATGAACCAAAATTTAAAAGATTTAGACCATTTTTACACTACTGACTTCTTTCAACAGAGTGAATTTAATTCTAAAGATCAATTAATTGCAGTTTACTTTAAAGCAAAACTAAGTTCAAAAATCATTAACAAATTAGATATTCCCATAAAAGATTTTCCAGTATTTGAATGGAGAAAAATTAAAGACTTCTTAGAGGAAGACTTGTATTTCCCAACGGATAAGTATGTATTTAATCTTTTAAAAAAAATCACAAAATTGACTGACCATTCAAATCTGTTGTAAGAACATCACTAAAATAATCGTGAAATGGCAAAAGCAATTTGAAATGATCTCTAACAATTTCACTAAAACTGTCTTTTAAAACAATATTATCTTGAAAATTTTTAACAAAAATAAATTGCTTGTATCTCAACAAATCAATGAAAGGATGGTTTTTATCAAATCCTTTTGGACAAACTTTTAGTGAGTTACCATTTATAGAATCCCACTTTTTTACAATATTCTTATTCTCAATAACACCTTTAAAGTAATCTCCATCAGATTCAATTTCTTTTCTAATTCTAAACAAATCATCTTTATTTGGGTTCCAAAAGCCACTTGCTATAAAAGTATTTCCTGGCTGAATATGAATATAAAAACCACCTCTGTATTTAGGTTTAGATCTATGAAAAGATATTGCAAAATGAGTTTTATAAGGCGTTTTATCTTTGGAAAAACGAACATCTTTATAAATTCTGAAGACTTTAAAGGATTCCCAATTAAAATAGTCTTTATTACTATCAAAAAAAGCGCTAAAATATTGTTTGACATTAGAATTATGTAGGTCAAAAGTTGTCTTATTATCTTTAAACCATGGTCTATTGTTATTGTTCTTTAGCTTTTTTAGAAATTCAAATATTTCGGGTTCTAAATTCATGCTGTTATTTTTTAAATAAATTATTTAGATTTTTAAATGCTTTAAACTCTAGTGCATTTCCAGACGGATCTAAGAAAAACATAGTAGCTTGTTCTCCAGGGAGATTTAAAAACCTAATATAGGGTTCTATTACAAATTTTATATTTTCAGACTTTAATCTTTCTTTAAATTTCACCCATTGTTTCATGGATAAAACTACTCCAAAGTGTGGTACAGGAACTCCCTGACCATCCACATAATTATTACTTGAAATTGACTTTTTATTCGTTTGATGAATAACTAATTGGTGACCAAAAAAATTAAAATCTACCCACTTTTCATCCGATCTACCCTCCTTAAAACCCAAAATTGAAGAATAAAATTCTTTTGCTATTTGCAAATCATGAACTGGTATGGCCAAATGAAAAGGGTTTTGTTCAACAGAATTATTCATAGTTTTTAAAAAAATTTAACAATATTTTACAACAATAACTTTTGTCTTAAGTATATTTGTAAAAGTATTAAAATTTAAAAAAAAAATATGTCAAATTTTGTAGGAAAAAAATTTCCGAGTATTGAAGTGGATGCCATGAATGAAATGGGAGACACATTTAAAGTTAACGTTTTAGAAGAAGCTGTTAAAAATAAAAAGAAAGTGGTTCTGTTTTGGTACCCAAAAGACTTCACCTATGTATGTCCTACAGAATTACATGCTTTCCAAGAAGCGATGCCAGAATTTGACAAGAGAAATACTATTCTAATTGGTGCATCTTGTGATACTCCTGAAGTACACTTTGCATGGTTAAGCACTCCTAAAGACAATGGTGGAATTGAAGGGGTTACATATCCAATATTGGCAGATGCTAACAGAAACTTGGCCAACATATTAAAAGTATTGGATACTACTAACGAAAGATACGACGAGGAATTAGATGCTGTTCAAACCGACGGTAATAGCACACCTTACAGAGCGACTTTTATTTTAGATGAGGATGGAATGGTTTTTCATCAGGCTATGAACTTTTTCCCTGTTGGAAGAAATGTTAATGAATTTTTAAGATTGATTGATGCATATTCCCATAATCAAAAATTTGGTGAAGTTTGTCCTGCAAACTGGGAAGAAGGAAAAGATGCAATGAAAGAAAACAGAGACGGTGTAGCCGATTATTTATCCAAACACTAATGGTAACTGAACTAGCTACAGATACTCTAAAAGAGGAGCTTAAAACAAACAAAAAAGTTCTTGTTCAATATTCTGCTGGTTGGTGTGGTAACTGTAGAATAATGAAACCAAAATTCAAGAAAATGTCCTCTGAGAATGAGAG
>TARA_B110000037_G_scaffold17525_3_pt1 | contig 22199 bp, 23 predicted proteins | sample TARA_B110000037 | Tara Oceans TARA_B110000037 (sample SAMEA4397196) | marine metagenome | biome: Polar Biome; feature: [MIX] marine epipelagic wind mixed layer (ENVO:01000061); material: water (ENVO:00002006), including particulate matter (ENVO:01000060) such as... | depth 10-100 m
TGGGGCTGCGGACTAAATTCCGCGTTCCGTTCTTGGGAGCCGGTGCGGATGGTTTCACCGATGATGGGGATTTCGATGCGGGTGTGGTCTTCGAGTTCGATGAAGAGGGTGGTGTCTTGGAAGGTGGCGCGGGTGGGTTTTGGGAAAAGGGGGAAGGACTCGGAGCGGAGGGTTTCGCCGGTGGCGGAATCGCGGATGTGGAATGTGAAGGTGCGCTCGTTTGATGTGGGGTGGGCTAGTAGGAGGGAGTTTCCTGAAAAGGGCTGGAGGTGGTTGGAATCGATGTAGGCTGGGAAGGTGCCGAGGTTGGTGACGGGTTTGAGGGTTTCCGCGAGGCAGAGGAGGTTCGTGTCCCCACGGTGGACGAGGAGGTGTTTCCCAGAGGGAGAAAGGGCGAGGTGGCGGATGGTTTGCTTTCCGGTGGGGAAGAGGACGGCGGCGGCCCGCGGTTTTTTCTCGAGATCCCAGCGGACTACGGTGGGGTGCGGGCCGGCGATGGCGGCGAAGAGGGAGGTGTCCGAGCGGACGAAAGTGGTGACCGGATACGGGTGGGAGAAACGGGTGACCGGGACGGTGAAGCGGGCGGATGCTAGGCTCTCGGCGAGGAGGATTTTTGCCTCGGTGGGGGAGCCGTTTGTAATGGCGGCTTCTAGGTACGGGATGGCTTTCTCGGGGGCTTCGGCGGTGAGATGGGATTTCGCTAGGGCGAGCTGGGAGGCAGCGAGGATGAGGTTTGTTTCTGGCGCGGAAGGAACTTTCGGGACGTCCCGTGCGATGGGCGCGGGTTTCTCGCATGAGGCGAGGAGGCACATGAGGAGGATGGAGGAAACTTTAAATTTCAAACTTTAAACTCCAATGAAGAGGAAGGTGGCAGTGTCTAAGAATGCCGCTGGGGTGGGGACTTGCCTGTGGGAAGCCGGTTTTGGGGTGTTTTTTTTTGGCGGGGCGGCACGGGCACGGCCTGCGCCGGGACGGGCGCAGCTACGCGAGGGTTCCTTCGGTGACTCCTAGTTTTTCGGTGGCCTGGATTTCGGTTAGGAGTTGGTCGGCGGTGAGTTTCCCGGAGAGGAGGTCTTGGTAGGCTTGGATGGTGGAGGTGGCGGATTGCTTGTCTTCGTCGAGGAGCTCGATGCGGTAATTTCTGAGGCCAGTGGAGAGGAGGCTTTGGAAGAAGCGGGCGCCGGTTTGGGCGCGGCCGTTGAAGAGGGTGTTCCGGCAGCCGACATCCGCTTGGAGCCGGTGGAGCTGGCCGACGCGATCCCGGAGATGGACAACGTGTTTCTCGCAGGGGCGGCCGCAGTCCTTGTAGGTGGTGCCGCTGCTGAGGAAAGTGCAGAAGACGCAGTGCTCCATATGGAACATGGGCATGTGCTGGTGGAGGGTGAGTTCCAACCAATCGGGCGGGGTCTGTTCTAAGAGGTCGATGACCTGGGAGATGTTCAGGTCGTAGGAGATGGTGAGGCGCTCAAGGTTGGCGGATTCTTTGAGGATCTTCGCGGTGAGGGGGTTGGCGGCGTTGAGGGAGAAGTCGCCGATCTTGATGAGATCATCGTTGTTTTTGAAATGGTGGAGGGCGGCGAGGTTTCGGAGTAGGAGGCCGTGGGGGTTGGCGCGCTTGATGAGATTAAGGTAGCCGGTCTCGCCTGTCTTGATGATGCGGGGGGTGGCTAGGATGATTTTACTGTCCGATTCGCGTGCGAGTTCGACGGCGTGCTTGTAGCGGCGGGGGTCTTCGAAGTCGCAGTAGATTTGCTGGATATTGGCAGCGATGGCGGCTTCTAGTTGGTCGGTGGTGCGGGTTAGGACGGAGAGGGAAGAAGTGGCTAGTGCCGAGTGCCGAGTGATCAGTGGGAAGAGGGCTTGGGTTGTGGCTGGGGCACTGGGGCGGACTAAAGTCTGCGTGCCTTGCTCGGCTTCTAGTTGCTCAACTAGGTCGCGGCGGAGTTGGTTGAGGGCGGAGATGGGCAGGTGGCAGTCTCCGGTGATGTTGTTTTCTAGTGAGGCTAGTTCGTAGGGGGTGTCGCCTAGGCGGGAGAGCTGTTTTTCCAATACCTCGGTGGAGAGGGGGCGGTTGGTGGCCTCGGTTAGGTGGATTTTGGATGAACATCGAACATCGAACGTCGAACGCTGAACATCGAATGAGGAGGAAAGAACCGCTGGTTCGCCGGGTTGGCCGGTGATGGTTAGGTGGAGTGGGGTTTTGTGTTGCTTGGGCTTGGCGTTTTGCCAGAACTTGCGGATCTCGGATTCTAGGGCGGGATCGGCGGTTTTATAGAGGGTGACGCCGGGGCGGATGCGGTCGAAATTGATGCCGGAAAAGGTGCGGTGGAAGATAATGCGGTCGCTCTCGATTTTCCAGATGGAGGCACCTTGTTCGAGGTCGCGGTTCTCGCCTGCGTCGAAGACGATGCCGTCGCCGGCTTTGAGGGGCGGGGTTTGCTGGGAGGGAGGTGTGTCGAGGCGGATCCAGCCGTTCTGTGCTTCGATGATTGTGCCGAGGAAGGGTCCGCGTTTTTTACCGAACTTGCCGTGGGTGAGGTAGGGATGGTTGGTGCCTGCTAACCAACCGGTGGTGAGGCCTCGGGAGAAGGTCATTTCTAGCTCGTATTTCTCCTCGGCTGACACACCCCGAGACGGGGTTTGCACGGCCTGCGCCGGGACGGACGCAGCTACGGCGTCGATGGCTTTGCGGTAGACTCGGGTTACGGCGGCTACGTATTCGGGGGTTTTGAGGCGGCCTTCGATTTTGAAGGAGACGACTCCGGCTTTGATTAGGTCGGGGATGAGGTCTACGGCGGCGAGATCTTGGGGGGAGAGGAGGTAGCGGTGTTCGCCGAGGTCGCGGGTTTCTCCATCGACTACGATCTCGTAGGGCATGCGGCAGGCCTGGGCGCATTCGCCGCGGTTGGCGGAGCGCTGGCCGAGGGATTCTGAGGTAAGGCACTGGCCGGAGTAGGCGACGCAGAGGGCGCCGTGGACGAAGACCTCGAGAGGTGTGGAAAGTGGCGAGTGAGAAGTGAGAAGTGAAGAGTTTTGAAATCTTTCGATTTCCTTGATGGAGAGTTCTCTTGAGAGGACTGCGCGCTCCATCGGGAAGATTGTTTCCAGAAATGCTAGGCCTTCGGGGGAGGTGATGGTCATCTGGGTGGAGGCGTGGAGCTCTACTTCCGGGGTGATGAGGCGAGCCATCTTTGCGAGGCCGAGATCCTGGATGATGAGGGCGTCGACTCCGGCGGCGGCGATGGTGCGGAGCTGTTTCTCCGCAGTCTCCAGTTCGTCGGTGAAGATGAGGGTGTTCATGGCAACGAAGCCTTTGACCCCGTGCTTGTGGAGGTAGGCCATGAGTTCTGGGAGGTCTTCTTCGGAGAAGTTGTCGGCGCGGAGGCGGGCGTTAAATTTCGGCAGGCCGAAGTAGATGGCATCGGCACCGGAGGCGACGGCGGCGCGGGCGCAGTCCCAGTTTCCGGCTGGTGAGAGGAGTTCGGTCATTGGATTAAGTGGCTGGTGATCAGTGATCAGTGGAAGACTAGGGTAGAGTAAGACTGGAGTAGAGGAAAGAGGAACCACAATGGGAGCGCAGCGGACATAGACGAACTGAAAAAAAACAAATATTTCGTCAAATGCACCCGGAGGGCATAGCAGACGCGGATCGCATTCCTTGTGGAAGATGGTGTTGGAACTGGAGACCCGATGAGGGTGGTGGTGGAGATGAAACTAGGGGGGGAGGTCGGGCGCAACGGTTGGGCGGGTGGCTGCAGGCTCCGAATATCGGGGGAGGCAGGGTGGCGATTTTAAGGGGATAGGGATGGTGTGATTGAGTTGCTAGTGCCGAGTGCCGAGTGATCAGTGATCAGTGGGAAAACCGAGATAACTGATTTTATGCCGGAAGTGTCTCAGCCTCTAGCCGTTGGGCTAGCGAAGCGACCCCGACGGATTAATCGATGGAAATCATCGAATCCCGGGGAAGCGGTGGAGAGAAAGACTGGCTCTGGAGAGCTATGTCCGAAGATGGTAGCTACGAGAGTAGCGATTTCCCGGTCATCTGCTTGGGCTGGTCGAGTCGGAGCATTTCGAGAAGGGTTGGTGCTACGTCGGCTAGGATGCCGTCGTGCATTTTCTTCGAGGATGCGTCGTCGGCTACGTAGATGATTTCTACGAGGTTTGTAGTATGTGCGGTGTTCGGTGAGTCGTCCTCGTTGCGCATGAATTCGCAGTTTCCGTGGTCGGCGGTGATGAGGAGTTTACCTCCGAGGCGGAGGGTTTGCTCGACGATCTGTTTCACTGAGTCATCGATGACTTCGACGGCTTTCTTTGCTGCTTCCACGACGCCGGTGTGTCCGACCATGTCGGGGTTGGCGAAGTTTAGGATCACGAGATCGAACTCCTTGAGGTTCTCCACCACGGTCTTGGTGACTTCCTCGGCGGACATCTGTGGTTTAAAATCGTAGGTGGGGACGTCCTTCGGGGAGGGGATAATGAAACGTTGCTCGCCTTTGTTTTCTGCTTCTATACCACCGTTGAAGAAATAGGTAACGTGCGGGTATTTCTCGGTCTCGGCGATACGCATTTGCTTCATGCCAGCTGCTGCGACGGTTTCGCCTAGGGTCATTTTGAGCGACTGAGGGGTGAAGATCGCATCGCAAGGATACTTTTCGTCATAGACGGTGAGGGTGACGAAGTGGACGTCGGGCACATGGCCGCGGTCGAATCCGTCGAATTCTTTTTGGAGAAATGCTTCGGATAGTTCGCGGGCGCGGTCGGCGCGGAAGTTGAACCAGAGGACGACATCGCCATCGCGGATGCGCTGAGTGTCTGCCTCGGTGAAGACCATGGCGGGCATGAACTCGTCGGTCTTTGATTGGGTTTCGTAAGTTTCGGCGATGGCTTCTGAGGCGAGAATTTCCTTTTGCGCACCGATGCCGTGAACGATGGCGTCCCATGCGAGTTTCACTCGATCCCAGCGCTTGTCGCGATCCATGGCGAAGTAGCGTCCGACGACAGTTGCGATCTTTGCTCCGAATTTCGCGGTCTCGTCCTCGACTTTGGAAACGTAGGCGGCACCGCCAGTTGGGGAGGTATCGCGTCCGTCGGTGATGGCGTGGATGAAAATGTCTTTCACGCCCGCTTCGGAGGCGAGCTTGGTCATTGCGATGAGCTGATCCTGGTGGGAATGGACGCCGCCATCGGAGACGAGGCCGAGGAGGTGGAGACGGCCGGACTTGGCTTTCTCCAGGGCATTTTTGAAGACTTCGTTATCGGCGATGGTGCCTTCGGCGATGGCTTTGTTGATACGGGTGAAGTCCTGATAGACTACGCGACCTGCGCCGAGGTTGAGGTGGCCGACTTCGGAATTGCCCATTTGTCCGTCAGGTAGGCCGACATCGAGTCCGGATGCGGAGAGGAAGCTGTGGGGGTATTGGGAGAGGGTCTCGTCGGTGAAAGGGGTATTTCCGAGGATTACGGCGTTACCGTCCTTTTCTGCGGTCTCTTTGCCGCCGGGGTTTGTTCCCCAACCGTCGCGGATGATGAGCACTACTGGTTTCTTTGCCATGCGTGAGGGCTTAACGGGGAACCTACGCCGGGTCAATGGCGTTTGCTGGGGTGGAAGTAGGAATGGTGGGGATTTTCCTCTCGAACGATCCGACCGGCGCGTCTGTACCCCGGTAGGGTTCATTTTAGCTGGGAAGTTTGGGGGGGGCTTCACCCGCTCAAGGGTGATTTATCGAGTTTTACCAATCCTCCGGGTTTTCCTGGGGAGTCTTTTTGTAGCGTGAGAAGATGAGGAGGGCGACGAGCCCGAGAACCGAGAAAAGTCCGAAGAATGTCCAGCCGGGATGCAGGTGGAGGGCGGTTACGAAGAAATATGTTCCCAGCATCCAGAAAAACCACGAGAACAGGTAAAGACTCAGGTTCACAATTGAATCAAGATCAACCGTGGTGACATCGCCAAGAACGTAAAGAGGGCCGTATCGAATGCCGATAGCAGTCGCGAAAAAGACTACCGCCCAGATCCACGGGCTTCGAGTCCCTCTGGAAATGCCAGTCTCGGGAGAGTTGAGCTCCGTCCTTGGTCTGTTGGTGTCGCGGTAGCTCGTCATGGGGTATCCGCGGACATCGGGAAATCGCTCACCTGCTCCAGTCTGATCCCATAAAGCTCCGCGATCTCCGGTGCATCGGAGGCGTGGTAAACTTCCTGGTAGTAGATTTCCTTGATGCCGTAGGAGCAAAGGGTCTGCATGCATGCGGTGCAGGGCATGGTGGTGGTGGCGATGATTTTGGCCTCGCCGCGTTTAAAAAGGGAGCAGAGGTTGATTTCCGCGTGTAGCATGAATTTCTGACGTGCTTCGCGATCCTCCCAGAATTCCGGTGAGGGATTGTAGCCCGGGGCGAGGCCGTTGTAGGCGGTGCCGATCACGCGGTTGTCGAAATCGAGGGCGGCGGCTCCGACTTTCCTATAAGGATCCTCGGAGCGGAGGCTGGCGACATGGGCGAGAGCCATGGCGTATTGGGGGATGCTGAGGCGGGTTTCGGACACGGGAAGAAACTTGAAATTTTAAACTTCAAACTTCAAGGGAAGATGTTGCCGTAATGTCTGGATGCGGCTAGTTGGGAGTGTGACGGGGAACACGAAAGGGATGCTGGTCGGGGTGATGGCATTCACTCTATGGGGGGTATTGCCCATTTACTGGAAGCATCTCGATTTCCTTCATCCGGTGAGTATCGTCGCACAGAGGACTTGCTGGACCTGCCTGATGCTGTGGCCGCTGCTCTGGTGGCAGAAGGTGGGTCTGCGGACGGATCTGAAGACGCTGGGTTGGCATTTCCTCTCCGGATGCCTGATTGGAGCAAACTGGCTGCTCTATGTCTGGGCGACCCTGAACGAGCGGATGATCGAGGGGGCGCTCGGTTACTATATAAATCCGTTCCTGAATATTCTGTTCGGAGCTCTCTGGTTCGGGGAAAGGCAAAACCGGCTACAGATTACGGCAGTGGCGGTGGCCTTCTGTGGGGTGCTTTTACAGATCCCTGGGGTCGGGCATTTTCCGTGGGTGGCTCTAAGTCTGGCACTTTCGTTTTCGCTTTATGGTGTGGTGAGGAAACGCTCACCACTGGGTGCTTTGAACGGGCTTACCGTGGAGAGTTCGCTGCTGATGCCGGTGGCTCTGGGGTGGCTGCTTTGGCAGAGTGCGAGTGTTCCTGCGGCTTTCGGCGGGAGTTGGGAGAATGCATTCTGGATGGTGGGGACGGGTGTGGTGACTGCTGTGCCGCTGCTGTGTTTTGGCTACGCGAGCAGGAATATTCGGTTGGGCACGCTGGGGATGCTTCAGTTTATCGGGCCGACCCTGCAGTTTTTTATCGGTTGGAAAATCTACGGCGAGCCGATGACGGCCGTGAGACTGCTTTCATTTGTCCTGATCTGGCTCGCGATTGCCCTGTATGCATGGGATGCGGTGCGGCGGCGGAAAAATGAGAGGCACGCGGTACTTGCGGAGCGGGCGGCGGGCGGATAATGGTTTCTCATGTTGGATGAGATTCGCGGACTTTTAATTTTGCAGGATAGGGACAGGCGCTTGATAACGCTGGGAAAAGAACTGGCAAAACTCCCGCAGGAGGAAGCCCGTGCGAATGCTAAGCTCAATGGGGATACCGCTGCTCTGAAGAAAGCTCACGACGAACTCATAGCGATCGAGCTGAAAGTGAAGAAAATCGAGATGGATGCGGAAACGCGCCGGACGACGATCAAGCGCCTCCAGACCCAGCAGTTCGAGACCAAGAAGAACGACGAATACAATGCCCTCGGCCATGAGGTGGTTCGTTACAAAAAGGAAATCGACGATCTTGAGACCCGCGAGCTTGAGGCGATGGAAGAGGTGGATATTTTTCGGAAAAAGCAGACGGAAGCCCAGGCTCAGCTCGCGAAGACGAAAGGTTTCGTGGAAGAAGATCTAGTATCGATCAAGCAACGCCACACTCAGATGGAGGAGCAGGTGAAGGAAGTGAAGGCTGAGCGCGAGAAGCACGTGGCCGAAGTTTCCGAAGACTACCTGCCGCTCTACGTAAAACTAATGAAATCCAAAGACGGGATGGCCATCGGTACCCTGAAAGACGGAAAATGCACCGGCTGCCACATGAAAGTGATCGCCTCCACTGCTATCGCCGTGCAGGGCGAAAAAGAGGTCACGCAATGCGAGAACTGCGGTCGGATCCTTGCTGTCGATGAGTGATGGATACGGGGCTTGAAACGGGCGTTCTGAAAGGGGTTTCGCGTTCGTTTTACCTGAGTCTTCGACTCCTCCCGAAGCCGATGCGGCGTCCGGCGGGGATCGCGTATCTACTGGCGCGGATCAGTGATACGATTGCGGATTCTGCCGAAGTTCCCGCAGGGGAAAGGCTCTGTTGCTTGGAGAATTTTTCGAAACAGGTAACCGATGGCGAAGGGATCAGGCCTTGGTCAGCCGCTATGATCGAAGGGACACCGGATCCCCGAGAAAAGCTTCTCTTGGAAAGGGCGGGGGAGGTGATTAAAGTGTTCGTTTCGCTTTCCGCGGAGCAAAAGGAGCTGATCCGTGAAGTGATCGGGATCATCATTAGCGGGCAGCGTCTGGATTTGAAGAGGTTCGGTGAAGCGGGTGCTTCAAATCCCATATCACTGGCAAATGACGCGGAACTTGAGGACTACACTTGGCGGGTCGCCGGATGCGTGGGGGAGTTTTGGACGAAACTCGGATACCTCACCCTTGGTAGAAAATTCTCCCTCCAACCGGAAAGAGAACTCCTAAAGCATGCGGTTGACTACGGAAAATCCCTACAGCTCGTAAATATCCTCCGCGACCTCCCCGAGGATCTCGCGAACGGGCGATGCTATCTTCCTGTTGCCGATCCGACAGATGAAAAATTGCTGATGGGGGAGTTTTTAAAATGGAGGAAGATCGCGCTGGGGAGGGTGGAGGCTGGATTTTCCTATTCCGCAGATCTGGAATCCCGCCGTCTCCGCACCGCGAGTATCCTGCCCGCTATGATCGCCAAGGAAACCCTAGAATGCATGGATGTGGCGGATCTCAAAAGTCTCAGGAAACGAATCAAAGTCCCGCGCCACCGGGTGTATTCTATGGTTTTCTCCGCTCTCACTTCCCCAAAGGGCATGGAAATGAAAAGAACTTGAATCCAGGCTTGCTCAGTCGTTGGCGGCTCTGTTTAATATCTCATGGCAGAGATTTCATTGGGATTGTCGTTTGACGATGTGCTTCTTGTTCCGGCTTTGAGCTCGATTTTACCGGGTGAAGCCGACCTTGCAACCAACCTTACCGACGGGATTTCCCTGCGGCTTCCGGTTGTTTCCGCAGCGATGGATACCGTCTCCGAGCACGATCTCGCGATCGCGCTCGCCCGTGAAGGCGGCATGGGCGTGATCCACCGGGCATGTTCGATTGAGGAACAGGCGGCGATGGTCTCGAAAGTGAAACGTTCGGAAAGCGCGGTCATCATTGACCCTCTCACCGTTTCCAAAACCGATACCGTTGAGCGTATCCTCTCGATCATGGCTGAAAACGGCTTCTCCGGTTTTCCGGTAGTCGATGGCCAGGGGAAACTCGAAGGCATGGTCACTGGCCGCGATGTCCGCTACTTGGATCGTCCCGGCGCTCTTGTTTCTGAAGTCATGACGCCACGCGACAAAGTGGTCACCGCCCCGCCGAACACCAGCTTGGAGGAAGCCCGCCGCATCCTTTACCAAAGCCGGATCGAAAAACTTCCTCTAGTTGATGATTGCGGGCACCTCGTGGGCCTCATCACCGGATCAGATATCGAAAAACGCATCACCTTCACCAGCGCGGCGAAAGACTCGAACGGACAGCTCCGCTGTGGCGCGGCAGTCGGTGTCGGACCCGATGTCGAGGAACGCGCCGCCGCACTTATCGAAGCCGGAGCGGATGCTCTTTTCATCGATGCTGCAACCGGGCACACCCGCCACGTGATGAACGTCATCGAGAAACTTCGCAGCATGGGCGATCTGCCCGTCGTTGCCGGAAATGTGGTAACCGCAGAAGGCGCGCGCGATCTCGTTTCCGCAGGAGCCAGTGCTCTGAAAGTCGGAGTCGGGCCTGGCTCGATCTGCACCACCCGGGTCATTGCCGGCGTGGGTATGCCCCAGTTTACCGCCATCCAGAACGTGGCCGGCTACTGCCGTGAACGCGGCGTGAAAGTAATCGCCGACGGAGGCATCCGCTACTCCGGTGATGTGGTGAAAGCCATCGCCGCCGGAGCCGATCTAGTAATGCTCGGCTCCATCCTCGCCGGAACTCGCGAAAGCCCCGGCCAGAGCGTTTACTACCAGGGTCGCCGTTTCAAAACCTACCGCGGAATGGGTTCGCTCGGTGCCATGCGCAAAGGCGCTGCTGACCGCTATTCTCAAAATAGCTCAGGGAAACTCGTCGCCGAGGGAGTCGAAGGTCGTGTGCCCTACAAAGGCCCTCTCTCCGATGTCATCTTCCAACTCATGGGCGGCCTGAAATCCGGCATGGGCTACGTTGGTGCCTCCACCCTCGCAGAACTCCGCGAGCGAGCCACTTTCACCCGCATCACCGCCGGCGGCCTTCGCGAAAGCCACGTCCACGACATCGTCATGACCGAGGAACCAACCAATTACCAACCGCTTGGGTAAAAGCTCAAAATTCAAATCTCAAACTTCAAGAAAGAATAAAGATTCTGAGGTGATTGCGTTACGCACTTTTGATTGAGAGTTGAATTTTGAGAGTTGAATTTTGAATTTTATGCACGACAACAAACACGTAGCAGTCATCGACTTCGGCTCGCAATACACGCAACTCATCGTCCGGCGTGTGCGGGAACTTGGATACTTCGCAATGCTTTACGCACTCGAGGATTTTCCTGATATCGGGAAGCCGGGCGCGATCATCCTTTCGGGCGGACCGAAAAGCACCAGTGATCCTGATGCGCCGGATTTGGATTTCGAGGCGCTTAAAGCCTTCGGGGTTCCGGTACTTGGGGTTTGTTACGGGATGCAGCTTCTCAACTTGAAGTTCGGCGGCACGATCGAGCCGAGCGACCGCCGCGAATACGGCCCGGCAAACCTTTACCCGGAAAGTCACGATGGTCTTTACGAAGGTATCTCGGAGAAATCCCAGGTTTGGATGAGCCATTCGGATACTGTGAAAGTCATCCCGGATTGCGCCAAGGTCATTGCAAGCAACCAGCACGGCACTCCTGTTTCACTCCAGTGGGGCGAGAGATTCTTCGGTATCCAGTTCCACCCGGAGGTGACACACAGCCACGAGGGTCTGCGAATCCTCCACAATTTCCTCCTCACGGCCGAGGAACTCATGCCATTTAAGATCGATGATTTTAAACGCGAGATGATCGAAGGTATCCGCAAGACCTGTGGCAATAAACAAGTCGTCTGCGGCGTTTCCGGTGGCGTGGATAGCACTGTGCTTGCAGTGCTCCTGAAAGAAGCCGGAGCCAATGTCCGCGCGATTTTCGTGGATCACGGACTTATGCGCAAAGACGAAGGAGAAGAAGTCCGTAGCAACTTCCACCGCATGGGCGTGCCCATTGAAACTGTCGATTGCAGCGAGCGTTTCCTTACTGCCTTAGCCGGTGAAGCAGATCCTGAGAAAAAGCGGGTGATCATCGGAAATCTTTTCATCGATGTTTTCTGGGATTCCGTAGGCGATGCCGAAATTCTCGCCCAGGGAACCCTTTACCCCGACGTGATCGAAAGCGCCTCGAACGCGAAATCCAAAGCCTCCAAGATCAAAACTCACCACAACCGTGTGGATCGCATTCTTGAACTTCAGGCGCAGGGTAAAGTCCTCGAACCGCTTGCTGAGCTATTCAAAGACGAGGTGCGCGAACTGGGGCATTCCCTCGGTATCGCCCCGGATATCCTGGGTCGCCATCCATTCCCTGGCCCCGGCCTTGCTGTCCGCTGCCCGGGTGAGGTCACGCAGGACAGACTCGATATCATCCGCGCATGCGATGCGATTTTCATTGGGAAACTCAAGGAGCACGGCTGGTATGACAAAGTCTGGCAGGCGTATGCCGGCCTGATTCCGGTGAAAACCGTTGGCGTGAAAGGTGACGAGCGCAGCTATGAATGGGCGACGAACCTGAGAGCCGTAATTTCCGAAGACGCGATGACTGCCGAATGGGTAGATCTCCCGGCGCAACTCCTTCGCGAGACCAGCCAACAAATCCTCAACGAAGTGGATGGAATCAACCGCGTCCTCTACGATATTTCCACCAAGCCACCTGCAAGCATCGAGTGGGAGTAGTAGAAAGCCGTCCTTCTAGGCTGCAGCGGAACCTAAGCACACCAGCCCTGCGTGAATACAAAGCCACGGCTAAATCCAGCCGCCTGAAAGGGCGGCGCTCCACACGCTAAATCGTCGATGCTCATTTTTTTCTCATGAAACCGACTACCACCCTCGCCACCTCCAAAACTCCGGATGGCGAAACGCTGCTTCTTCAGGAGCACGACGGCCATCATTTTATGAAAGTCGGCGGGGTGCCATTGATGAGCACGAACGCCTCTTCATCGGAGCAACAGATGGCCGATCTGGCATGTGGGAAAATGCCCTCAAAGCCGCGTATCCTCATCGGCGGACTTGGTTTTGGTTTCACCCTCCGACGCGTGCTCGAACTCTGCCCGCCCGATGCAATAGTTGATGTCGCGGAGCTGCTCCAAGTGGTAGTCGATTGGAATCGAGAATTTCTAACAGAGGTCAACGGCCACCTGGTCGATGATCCGCGCGTTCGCATCCACATCCGCGACGTTTCCGAGCTGATCGACCGTGTGGGAAAAGATCGTTACGATGTGATCCTGCTAGATGTGGACAATAGCCCGGATCCTCTGGTCCAGAAGGGGAATGCGAAACTTTACGATGGGGGAGGGATCTCCCGGGTAAAAGCCGCCCTCCGCCCGGGTGGCTGCGTCGTCTATTGGTCGGCGAACCAGGACAAGACTTTCGCACGCTCCTTGGGAAAATTTTTCAAAAGCGTCGAGTGCGTGGGTGCCAAGGCTTACCCGAAGGCGAAACGCTTCACCCACACCTTGTTCGTCGCCGAGAGGGATTGATCCAATCCCTGCGCCTTCTGAATAGGAGAAGGGCTGCCGCTGAGAAGGTAGTCGCCATGTTTGGCTTGTGATCCCTGGCGGAGCCCGCAACGGCAGTATATCACAGCAAATTTCCAGCCATGCCACTTACAAAATCAAACACCCGCAGGCACTTCGCGATCACTTCTGTTTGGAAATCGGGAGGAAAAAGCCATCCCAGCGGGAGGATGACAGCAAGTAAGGTTGGAATTTTTCCTAACCGGCGGTTCCATTTTCTTTCCAAGAGGATCAGAAATCCGTGGAGAGTGAAATAGATGGTAGGAAGCCCGAAGCCCGAGCCGACCGGAAGGGTGATTGCGGCTTCATGTAGCAGGCCGGATGAGACAAAGACTGCCATGATACCGGCGCTTTCGCCGAAGCATTTTGCCACCGGTCGCCCGACCAACCGCTGCATCATCTGCGAGTATCCGGTATTCCAGCGCCTGCTCCAAAAGTCGGCTATACCATGGGTTTCTAAGATATTTGGGAAAAGCGTCCTGACAGGAAAGCCTGCGGCACGTTGGACGCCTTTAAGCACGCGTAGGGCTCCGAAGTGGAAGCCGAGACTCATCGGCAGAAACATTACAAAGATCTGCCGCCAGCCCATAGCCCAGACGAGCCAAGCTCCAAGTGTTCCGACCAGCATGAGAAATAGGCCAAGCGACACGTCGCGCTGCCAGCTAAGACCCGTCCGCCTGACCCGGAAACTCCTCGGATCCATGCCGAACCATAGGAAGGCGAAGACTCCGTAACGGGGAAGGGGAAGCTTTTGCGACCCCGCCCACTCCACATAGACCAGACCTTTCATCGCTCCGAGCAGCACGCTGCAAATCGCAACCATCCGCCAGAGCGGTTCTCCGTCCTTCATCGCGAAGTCGGCTGCGAATACCAGAGCTACCAAAATAAGCCATCCTAGGGCTCGCTTGAATGCAGTTGGTTTCACCTTCGTCAACAGCGGCCCGGCGGCAACTCCGGCGATCACGAGGAATGGAATAACAGCGATCATTGAAGGCTCCCTGGTTGCAACCATCCCAAGTTCCAGCAAAGCAGGCCGCCGAAGAGGACGACGAGGCCGATGAAGAGCAAGGTCAGCAGGTGCTTGGCGATGCGGTTGAACCTGCTTGCCTTGATCTCACTCAGATCAAACCCGAAGAACTGCAAGTAGAGTCGCACGCTCCACCACAGCAGCATGAAGGTGTTCATTGCCTTCGCCGCATTCGTTCCGCCAATCAGCCAATCGCCAAAACCGAGGGCTAATACTGTGAAAAGCACATGGCTGCTCCATACGTAGAACGAATAAGTTAAAAACAGCTCTCGCATCAGCGGGGTAAGCCCAGCCAATTTCTCCCGCCATCCGAGTGCTTTGGGAATCCAGAAGCTGGCGATGCTGAGTGCCGCCAGCGAGCATCCGGCGATGATGAGTCCGAATTCTAACAGTTCTTTCATTGGTAGATGGCGGCGAGGGTGAAGATGAGAGCAAGAGTGAGAAAGACCCCGAGGAAAAAGACATCCCAACCACGGTCGCGGCGTCTCATTTCCTTATCGTAGTAGGTGAGTTGCACCACCACACGGCTTCCCCAGAAAAGGCCGAAAAATGCGCAGACAACTCGTGCCATACCGCCCTCCAATAGCAGACCCGGCCAACCTAGGCACTGGATTGCGAGTGCGGTGATGATCGCGACGATGTAGGCGCAGTGGACGAAAAAAACCTGCCGAATAATCACTTGGCGGCCCGCAAGATTACCCGCGTAGTCCCACCGTTTCGCCGCGACGAAATTCGCAACAACCAAGCCCGAAAGCATTAGTCCCGCGATGCGTAGTCCGCTTTCCAAGATGAATGTGTCCATGATTTTTTGATAAGGGGGTTCAATGGTTCGCGCAAAAATCATCAGGGCATTCCGGGGCTTGCATGTTGTGAAGCTCGTCTCGCACTTTCCTGTCCTTGCCCCTGAAGAAAACCTTGCTCAGCGCATGGCGGTTCGCAGCGAGCACCCGGCAGGCATGGATGGCAACGGGTAGTAATCCCGGTCCTGCTAATCTACGCGCCGCCGTCTGGTAATTCGAGCAACTGTAGAGGCACAGCACCCAAGCCTCGGCACCCCGATAAATTTTGTTTCCGCAAGTCCTCACGATCATTTCCCGTGCAGGATCGAGCATGCCGATCCCGGGAAAGATCCGTTCAGCATCCGCCGCCTGGTAGGGGATGAAGGCGATCTCGAAAGCTCGCGGCTGGCGGTTGATCCACTCATGGAAGCTGCAGCACATCCTGCAGCGTCCATCATAGAAGACCTCAATCTTGGTGATTTGTTCTGGTAGTTTCATTGTGAGAAATTTCTTCCTTTTCAGAAAATACTGAAAATATAGAACGTGCAAGAAGATGGAACACATTTCACTACTCCTAATCCTAGCTGTCGGCATCTCGCTCGCAACAGCCAAGGGGAAGCCCAATATCGTCTTCGTCATCACAGATGAACAAGGCTACGGCGATCTCGCGCACAACGGCCACCCATACGTCAAAACCCCCGCCATCGACAAGCTCCACTCGGAATCCGTAGCTCTCGATGATTACCACGTAGCTCCCACCTGTTCCCCAACACGCTGCGGTCTCCTCACCGGGCATTGGACGAACCGCACCGGCGTCTGGCACACCGTCAACGGACGCTCCATGCTCCGTGGAAATGAAATCACCATTGCCTCCCTCCTAAAGGAAAACGGCTACACTTCCGGCATGTTCGGGAAATGGCATCTTGGTGATAATTATCCCTACCGCCCGGAAGATCGCGGCTTCGATGAGGTGTATCGCCACGGCGGCGGCGGCGTAGGCCAGACCCCGGATGTATGGAATAACAACTACTTCGATGGTAGCTACTTTCACAACGGCAAGATCGTTGTCGCCAAGGGCTTCTGCACTGATGTCTTTTTTGACTACGGCATTCAGTTCATCAAAGACAGTGCCGCGGCAAAGAAACCCTTCTTCGCCTACATTTCCACAAATGCCCCCCACGGCCCGCTCCACTGCCCGCAAAAATACATGGATCTCTACCCTGATGAACCAAAAGCCAGCCAAGCCTTCTACGGCATGATCACAAATATCGATGACAATGTCGCCCGACCCGCAAAGTCATCGAAGAGCTAGGCATCGCGGACAATACCATCTTCATCTTCACCACCGATAACGGCACCGCCTACGGGGCGAAAGTCCACAACGCCGGAATGCGCGGAAAAAAGGGCAGCGCCTACGATGGGGGGCACCGTGTTCCCTTCATTATCCATTGGCCGGATGGAAAACTGACCGAGAAGAAATCCATCAAAATACTCACCGGTTTCGTCGATATCGTGCCCACATTGCTCGATCTCACCGGCTCAGAAAATATCCCTGCTAGCCTGAAATTTGACGGAACATCCATCAAGGAACTCCTCTACAAAGGCGATAGCATAGCCTGGCCTGCCCGTTATCTTATCACCGATTCGCAACGCGTCCGCGACCCTATTAAATGGCGCGGCTCCTCCGTCATGTCCCAGAAATGGCGTCTCATTAATGGGAAAGAACTCTACGACATCACCGCAGACCCCGGTCAGAAAAATAACATAGCCGCCGCCCACCCGGAGCAAGTCCAGGCCATGCGCCAATTCTACGAAGACTGGTGGGCAGAGCTTGAGCCTACCTTTTCCCAAACCACCGAAATTCACCTCGGTCACCCGAAAGCCCCGGTCGTCACCCTCACCGGCCATGACTGGATCCAAGAACGTCTCCCGCCCTGGAATCAAGGCCACGTGCGCAATGACCCCGCCACCAAAGATGGTAAACACCAAGGTCATTGGGCAGTCAAAGTTATCGAGACGGGAACCTACAATCTCGAGATGCGCCGCTGGCCGAAAGAGGCAGATACAGCCATCACCGCAGGTCTCCCCGTAGAGTCGAACGTGCCCGGCGCCAGCAAAGCTTTTAGCACCAAACCCGGCAAAGCCTTTCCCTTCACCAGCGCCGTCATGCGTCTGAATGGAAAAGACATCGCGTCAAAAAACATCCCCGAGTGGGCCACACAAGTCACCTTCACCGCAGAACTAACCGAAGGCTCTCACCAGCTAGCCCCGGTCTTTACCACCGCAGACGGAAAAGAAGTCGGAGCCTACTACCTCATCGTATCCAAAGCTGAATAAAGGAGCTTCAGGCTAGAATAGATCTGACCCCATCTACTAGACTGCGTGGCTCATTTTACCACCGGTTTGCCTGCGGCTTTCCAGGCGGTGATGCCTCCGTCTAGGTCATACACGGTGAATCCGGCTGCACGTAGTAGCTGCGCCGCCTTCGCGCTGCGCCCGCCGCTCTTACAATAAACGACCACTCCCTTTTTCGGATCGAGTGCCGCTTTGGCTTTGTCGAGAAATCCTTGTTCGGTGACGGTGACAAGTGTGGCGCCTTTGAGGTGACCCTTATCCCATTCCTCCTTGGTCCGGACATCTAGGAGTTGTGCGCCAGCGGCGAGTTGCTTCTCCGCCTGTTCGATTTTTACTGGGGCGGCGTCTGCAGGCTCGGCTGCCTGTGGAATGGAAACGATGGAAAGCAGGATAGCCGTGGTGAGGATCAGGAGTTTCATGCTCTAAGCATTGTTCCATTCCTGCGATACCGCAAGGCTCGCTGTAGTGGTGGGGCCGTTTCTCAATCCTGTGTTGCCATCTCTCCACTCTGCCGCATCGGCATCTCTCTGCCTACGTGCGCTGCGAGAGCCCAGAACAGGTGGGGATTCAGAGGTTTTCCGCACGTCTTGTGATGTGTAGTGATTTTGAGTCAAATCGCAAGGAATCGACGGAAAATCATCCGGTGTTCTCCCGCCAGAGTCTTGGCGCAGGAGGGCTTCACTCGCAGTGGGATATTTTGCGATACACCAACCGAGCCTATTTTTGAGAATAAAATCTTGTCCATCCAGCTCAGGCGGTAAGATTCTTCGCCATGAAGCCATACGTTAAAATTGACGAATCCACGATGCCTGATGGCACTCATTATTCGCTTCATAAGCACGACGGTAAGATCTACCTGAAATACAACGGCTACGAGTTGATGAGTACGGCTCTCACCTTTTCCGAGCAGCAGCTAGCGGACATCGGCTGCCAGTCCCTACTTGAGGGAAAAGCATCAAGGCCAAAACATCCCAAGATCCTGATCGGTGGATTGGGGCTGGGATTCACGCTTAAAAGAACCCTCGAACTCGTTGGTAGCCCGGCGACAGTGGATGTCGCGGAACTGATGCCTCCATTGATTGAATGGAACCGGACTCATCTGGTGGAGTTCAACGGTCCCTTGCTTGAGGATCCCAGAACCGTGATCATCTTGGGTGATCTTTTCGACATCGTCTCGAAAAAGAAGCCTGGATCCTACGACGCCTTGCTGCTCGATATCGACAATACCCCGGATGATCTGATCACGTCCGGGAACGCCCGCCTGTATTCGCCCGGGTTCCTGGAGAAACTGCGTCAAGTGATCACGCCGCAGGGCTGCATCGCCTACTGGCTTTCGGAGCCGGCTCCGAAGTTCAAGAAGCTCCTCATCAAAGCCGGTTTTATCGTGGAGGAGTTTGCTTCCAAGACTCACGAACGAGCGAAAAGATCAAGGCATTGTCTCCTCCTTGCCCGCCGCAAGTCGTAGGGTAAGAATCACCTACGCCTTATTGAATCAACTAAAGCTATTGGAAAAACGTGCCTAGTGAAACAGCTGATCTTCTGCCCGCAAATGCACAATCAGTTCCAGCTTCCGGCGTAGCGCGAGAACCCGTCTCGCAGTTTCCTGTCCCGAGGTGATGGCTCCGGCCAAGAACTCATTGCATGCAACGATCCTATTGCTTCCGTCTACGGTCAGGGAGTCGAAGGTCGGCAGGATCTCGGTGGCGTAATTCGGCATCGATTTCATGATGTCGATGGCATCGCCGATCAGCAGTCTTCCCCGCGACCCGGCATCAAGGGCGGTGTTGTCGTAGTCGCTTTTCGGCTGTCTCTTTGAGGGTGGATGTTCCAATGAGACCACCTGACTCCAGAGTGACAATCCTCGTAGTGAGCTAAGCATCGACATTTGCGCGTCTTCGAAGATGCTGCCCGTCAATGAGCACGCCCGTTCCCGGTCAAGAGGACTTCGACCAGCAGGGACGCACCTTCCGGCTTGAAGTGCTGCGTGCAGTGCCAGCAGGTTTTATCGATACGGCTGCGACTACCTTCGCTATCTTCTTTGCCATTCAGGTCTTTGACATGCATTGGGCGGTCAAAGCCGCGATGCTTTCTGCTGGAAGTATGGGTCTGCTATGCAGTCTCTTTATCGTGCAAATCGCGCGGCGGCTCGGACGACCGGTTAATGCGCTTGCCGCATTCATCTGGCTGCTTTCATTTATCGGCTTCGCGATTGCCGCCATGGCTGGGGACGATGCCAGGCTCTACTTCGCTGGCTGTTTCATCGCGTTCACATTTCTGGGGATGAGCTCGCCGCTCACCTCTCAGATCTATCGGAAGCATTATTCATCGCATTCGCGCGGACGGCTTTTCTCCAAGACTGCCATGATGCGAGCCAGTGCCGCAGGACTGATAGCATGGCTCGTCGGGATATGGCTCAACTCTCGTGAGAATGATTTCTCTGCCCTCTTCTGGGGATACGCAGTTGCCTGTCTGGTCATGGCTGGATGCGTGCTTTTCATGGCACCAGTTGTCCTGAGAAAAACGCTCCGCTTGCAGTGGTTCGATGCTTTCCGTCACGTTTCTGACGATGCACCATTTCGGAAACTGCTAACCGTATGGATGGTCTTCGGGATGGGGAATCTGATCAGCTTCGCACTATTCGTAGAATACATCAGTAACCCGGTTTACGGCTATGGCTATGAAGCCAAGAACGTAGGTATCATCACTGGCACCGTGCCGATGGCGGCCTTCATCGTTTTCGTGGTGCCATGGGGCACGATCTTTGACCGCCTGCCTTTCTACTCGGTGCGTGCGCTGGTAAATGTCTTCTTCATTTTGGGTATCCTCATCTACTTTTTGTGCAGTGGCTTCATGGCACTTTGCATCGGCATAGGATTTCATGGCGTCGCCAGAGCCGGGGGCAATATCCTGTGGACTCTCTGGGTCACGAAATTCGCGGATAGCGATAAAGTAGTGGAATACATGAGCGTGCATACTTTCCTAACTGGCGCACGAGGAGTCATCGCACCTTTCCTTGCCTTCATGCTCGCCACCTATGCTTCTCCCACATGGGTCGCATGTATTTCAGCTTCTTTGGTTTTCCTCAGCACGCTCGCCCTCGTCCCTGAAATCCTCGAAGAGCATCGGGGGCGATTGGCACGTGAGGAGTAGGGGCGTCGCCTCCTCTTGGGTCTGGGCTAGCGTCTCCGTCAAGGCGATGGCCAACAGGATACCCGCTTGATTCAAGGCGCGTAGACGCACCTGCTCGTGCGCTGCGAGGCAGCGTCCTCTTGCTGGGTGGGAGACCTAGCCCATTGGTAGCCGTTGTGCCGATGAGAAGTTGAAGTAACTGCGTCACCGCGTAGGGCGGTTGTTCAGCAGAGCCTCGGAAGCGAATGGGCAAAGGGATTTTTGATTTCCGCTAAACTTCTCTCCTAAAACGGGCAAGTTAAGCGAGTGATGACATCGACTCATATTTGCTCCCTTCACGATCCCGTCAGCCAGAGCCTCAAAATCAGGCAGGCCACCACGAAATTCGAGATCGACCAGCTCCGCGCAGCTCTCAACGACGAGCACTACCTCAAAGCCGGCCGGCCTGCCGGGAACGCCATTTGGCAGGGGGTTTATCAGACCGATGCGGACGAGGGTTATCCGGTGCGTGAGCCGTCATTCGCTGATAAATTGCTTGAGCTCGTGAAGGGAAAAACAAAGCTGGTAACTGCTAGGAATTTGCTTTTGGCGGGAGGCCTGAAACAGCCGTTGGGCTAGACCGGAGGGCGGGGAAAAGGGGGTTGCCCGGTTGATCTCGTCAGCGAGGATCAGGTTATTGAAAATGGGACCCAGCTTCGGCTCGAACCTAGCGTCCTGCGGATGGTAGATCATCGTTCCGACAAGATCCGCAGGCAGTAGGTCCGGGGTGAACTGGAACCGCGCGAACGACGCCGAAAGCGATCCAGAGAGGGCTTTCACCGCCAGGGTCTTGGCCAGCCCGGGCACTCCCTCCAGCAGGATATGGCCGTTGCAGAGCAAGCCAACAAGCAGCCTGTCTACCAAGTCATTTTGCCCCACCAGCACCTTCGCCATCTCGGCCTTCACTTCGCCGATCCATGCACTGCTTTCCTAAATCCGTTCCTGTAGTTCTTCCGTTGTCATATAAAACTGCGCGTAGCTTGCCATCACCCGCGCCCAGTGCAACCGGCAATCCCGGACTTGCGGAAATTGATCCCGCCTTAACCCATCCCTCAGCGGGCTCTCTTACGCCTAGCCTCCATCACCGTCGGTTCCCCGCAATACGGACAGCGAAAGCTATTCCTGAAAATGATTGAGTGCGCGACCTTCAACTTGTAGCTCCAAAATAATTTCGTCGCACTGCGGTGTTTCGAGCACCGGCGGCTCGCTAGCGGAGGCACCATGCACAGCGGGCATCTCAGCCGTCCGCTCAGGAGAAAATTCGTCACCATACAAAACAGCGCAACCGCCAAGGCCACCCATGCGTAGAGAAACCATCGATTTTCCCCGAGAATAATTCCGCTGAGAAAGAACCCAAAAAACGGAGGAATCATCAGGAACATGACCAGAACCAGCACGGATGCGATCCTGAATCTCCTCAATATGTATTCTGATGGCAACCGATGCATGGGGCAGATATGTGTGAATTTTTAACGGTCCGCGAGCCATGCCCCGGGCGAAGGTCGTAATGTTCAGCTATATTGATCATCAGCAATCAAAATACCAAATCATGGTGGAATTTCTTTCAAAAATCCGCATCATCCGAACAAATCTTGCTCCACCCGATCTGTCGATCCGCCCTTTGCCGGTTTGGCGAGTATCGAGTCGATCTCCGTGAGCAACTCGAAATCTGGTTCTTCCTCCTGCTTCAACTGCTAGGAATTTGCTTTTGGCGGGAGGCCTGAAACAGCCGTTGGGC
>TARA_B110000037_G_scaffold222960_1_pt1 | contig 22172 bp, 10 predicted proteins | sample TARA_B110000037 | Tara Oceans TARA_B110000037 (sample SAMEA4397196) | marine metagenome | biome: Polar Biome; feature: [MIX] marine epipelagic wind mixed layer (ENVO:01000061); material: water (ENVO:00002006), including particulate matter (ENVO:01000060) such as... | depth 10-100 m
CTTCAAGACCATCTCGAAACCGGGAATGGTACTTTCACCTCCGCGACTGATACCGGAACCGACCCTCTCAACCCTGACAGCGATGCCGACGGACGACTCGATGGAGCAGAGGTCACCGGAGCGATGGGAGCCATCACAAACCCCAACGATGAAGACAGCGACAACGACAGCTTCAATGACCGGGTGGAATTGGTAAAAAAAACCAATCCCAACAGCGCGGCCGAGAAACCTGACGGTCTCCTGCCCCTGGAAATCAATGAGATTTCCGTCAGCAACGAAACCGGATTTGAAGATGGTAATGGAAGCCGGTCCGATTGGATCGAGATCTACAACCCAAATTCCACCTCTGTCGCTCTTTCCGGGTATTATCTGACAGATGACGTGGAGACCCCAACAAAGTGGGCATTCCCCGCAGTCAGTATTGGGATACGGGGGTATCGGATCATTTTCGCCTCGGGCGATAACCTCACCGACCCGGCCGGAAATCCCCATACCAACTTCCGGCTCTCAAACTCGGGCGAATACCTTGCCCTGGTCAATCCCGACGGAGAATTCATCGAAGACATCATTCGCCCCGCCTACCCCGAACAATTCACCGACATTTCCTACGGCCGGCCGTCGAGGGGTGGAGGCCGGCGCTTTTTTTCATCACCCACCCCCGGTGCTGCAAATATTGGAACAGGCGCTCCCGGAGTTGTGAAAGACACCAACTTCAACTTCGACCGAGGCTTTTACGATGCCCCCTTCGAACTCAAAATTACCTGTCAAACCAGAGAAGCCACCATTCGATACACCCTCGATGGATCGCTCCCAACGCTCACAAACGGAACAACCTACTCTGGTCCCATTACCATTGATACCACCACAAATGTTCGCGCCATCGCCTTCCTCGATTCACGAAATCTCATCCCCACAAACGTCGACACCCACAGTTACATCTTTGTCGATGACGTCGCGACCCAGAACTCAGCAGACCTCATCGCCAACGGCTGGGCCGAAAATTGGGGCTATGACGGCCAGGTCCGACGGGTCATTCCGGCCGACTACGACATGGATCCACGGGTCGTCAATGACACCTTGAATCTGCGCTCCCCGGGATACACGATTCGAGATGCCCTTCTCGATATTCCCAGCGTATCCCTCACCATGAAGCAGGAGGATTTTGTCACAACCCGCAACGGAACCTCCACGTCACCCAAGAGCCTTTATGGCACTCCTCGCGACCGCTTTGAACGGATCTGCTCGGTGGAATACATCCTCCCGGATGGGAGCCGGGGGTTCCAGGAAGACTGCAAAATCGAAACACACGGTAACTCCTCCCGGACTCCAAACCGGATGCAAAAGCATTCCCTCCGCCTCACCTTTTCTTCATCCGTTGGAATTGGGAAACTAAAATACAACCTTTTTCCGGAATCTCCGGTCGATGAATTTAACAAGCTCGTTCTCAGGGCATGCTTTACCGACTCCTGGGCTCTTGCCTCGTGGAGTTCCGCCCGTTACCGCCCAAACGACTCGCTCTACACCCGTGATGTTTGGATGAAGGAACTCTTCCGTGATATGGGACAACCCTCATCTTATGGTAACTTCATCCACCTTTACGTCAACGGAGCCTACTTTGGGCTTCATAATCTGAGTGAGCGAGTTGAAGATGACTTTTACGCCGATCACCTCGGTGGAAACAAAGAAGACTGGGAGGTCAACGCCGACCTTAACTCTCCCGGGCCACTTTGGAACTCCATGCTTTCCACTCTGGGTAGCGGCGTTTCAAGCCCCGCCGTCTACGAAACCGCCAAGACCAAAATCGATGTCGAAAACTATGCCGATTGGGTCATCCTTCACCTCTTTGGCGACTCCGAAGATTGGCCCACCAAAAACTCTTATGCTGCGGCCAACGCTCTCAGCGGAGATGGCCGTTATCGTTTTAACGTCTGGGACCAGGAAATCGCTTTCGATAAGTATTCCTGGAATCGCTACAACGATTCACGAACCGGCATGCTGCCTTTCCAGCGTCTTCGTCGGAATGACGATTTTAAAATGCTCTTCGCAGACCGCGTCTACAAACATCTTCATGATGATGGCGCTCTCACGGTGGAAAACACCATTCTAAGCTTTCTTGAAATCAATAACCAAATCGACAAGGCCATCGTTGCCGAGTCAGCCCGCTGGGGTGATGTCCAAGCTTCCACCCCGTATGGGAACACCCCGTCGAGTAGCACAAACATCAACAGCGACCACTACCCACCTACTATCAACTCCCCCATCTACTTCACCCGAGAGCAACACTGGGTGAAGGAAATTGAAAACGTCACCGACAATTACCTCCCCACTCTTCACGATCTCGACAACTCCCGGGCATTCATTCGGGAACTCCGGGGACAGAAGCTTTATCCCTCCATTGACCCTCCCCAGTATTCACAATTTGGGGGGGTCGTTCCCATCAACTTCCCGCTTCAACTGACCACTCCTGATGGGGCTGTCTACTTCACCTCGGATGGTTCGGACCCCCGCCTTTCCGGAGGTAGCGTTAACCCGACGGCCGGCACCTTTGGTGGATTTATCGAAACGGAGATCGTCGGAATCAATGACTTCGGCTGGACTTACCTCACCGGCACCACCGCACTATCTCCGAGCAATGTTGTGGTTGAAACCCCCTCGTATGGCACAGATGACTGGAAACACCCTGCCTTTAATGACAACACTTGGACACCGGATCCCGCAATCAACCCAAATGGAGCACAAGGACCACTTGCTGGACGGTTGGCTAACGCGGTCACCGGCATTCCCACGCCCAACACCATTCTGAACATTGGCCCCTTTGGCAGAGCCTATCCCACTGTCTACTTCCGGAAGGATTTTCAGGTCGCCGACGCCATCAATATCCCCGAATTGATTTTTAACATCATCCGTGATGACGCCATGATCGTTTACTTGAATGGCCGTGAAATCCACCGCGATAACTTTACAAACCCCGTGGTCAACTACTCCGATTTTGGCCCTGCCGACTCTGAATCCGAGCCCGTCATTTTTAATTACGCCCTGGCTCCCGGCGAGCTTCAAGAGGGAACAAACACCATTGCCGTGGAATTGCACAACTTCTCCGCCGCCAATTCGGATCTCGGAATCCAGATGTCAGTCATCGAACGCAAAAATGCCCTGGGAGGAAATGTTGTCAATCTCACGCAGACCGGAATCGTTAAATCACGGACCCTGTCAAATGGCGAATGGTCGGCCCTCCGCGAAGCAGATTTCATCGTAGGGACTCCCGCGTCCTCCGGAGGCCTTGTTGTCTCCGAGATCATGTATAACCCCCAGGGACCTGATGAAAATCTTGAGTTCATCGAGATCCTCAACATCAACCCCGAACTGACTCTTGACCTCACCAACGTCAGCTTTACCGATGGAATCCTTTACACCTTCCCCGCGGGCTTTGTTCTGCAACCCCTCCAACGGACCGTCATCACCAGGGATCGCGATACCTTTATCGCATCCTATGGGGAAAGCGATTTCTTGCTAGCTCCCGGAAACTTTGAGAGCAGCTTCTCAAACGGTGGCGAGACCATCATCCTCGCTGCCAACGATAACAGCTTAATCCAAAGCTTCGACTACGATGACGACGCAGGTCTAGGTTGGCCCACCAGTGCCGATGGCCTTGGAACATCACTGGTGCTCGTCGATCCCCTCTCGAATCCAAATCACGGGCTCCCCACTAGCTGGAAAGCCTCGGATATCTCAGGAGGAAATCCTGGACTTCCCGATGTCCTCTACCCTAGCGTCCCCAATGGTGATGACGATGAAGATGGACTCACAAATCTTGCCGAATATTTCTTCGGCACCAATCCGGCACTTGCTAGTCAAAACCCGGTTTCGGTCAGCACATCTGGAAATAGTCTCTCGCTGAACTTTACCCGCAACCCTTTCGCTAATGGAGTCACTTGGCAGATTCAAAGTTCAGATGATTTGGCCACCTGGAGTAACACCAATCTCACTGGAAGCTCCGTCACTGTGACAGGGAACGGACTTCAGGAGTCCCTCTCCATCACACCCGACGAAGTCCGCAGATTCTATCGCGTGCGGATCGTTTCCGCACCATAGTGCCAGTTCGGATTAGGGAAGATTCAACACAAAGCTCGCGCCTCCCTCCCGGGAGCTTCCGAGTTCCAGATCGCCACCAAGGGCCCGGGCCAAACGCCGGCACAAGGCAAGCCCAAGCCCCACTCCGGGTTTGTCGTGGGCGGCATCGTGGGCACTCTTGTGAAATGCTCTGAAGAGCCGCTTCTTTTCCGCCCCATCGATTCCCCTCCCCTCATCTCTGACTTCAAAAATAATCCCTCGTCGCCCCTTTCGGACATCCAAGGTAACATGACCTTGCTGTCCCTCGAGGAGGCCATACTTACAGGCATTATCGATCAAATTAAAAAGGATCTGCTCCACCGCTCTGACATCGGTTTCAACTTTTCCGAGATCGGCGGCGATCTCGATTGAAAGCGCCGCCGCCGCCTGGTCAACCCGACGCTGAAGGACTGGGCGCATTCGCTCGATGAGATCGGCGACACCGAGTTTCTCGAACTTCGAACGAGCATTCCCCCGCTCGATGCGGGCATAGGAAAGAACGTTTTCAACAAGGTGATTGAGTCTCTCGGATTCACTTTGCATGGTCCGGAGATAATCCTGCTTCTTCTCTTCATCGGTGACCATTCCATCGGCCAACATTTCCGAATAGAGCCGAAAAGTCGTGAGAGGAGTCCGCAATTCGTGGGTCACGGAAGAAACGAAGGCCGCACGTCGCGCACTGAGTTTCATCACTCCGGCCAGAAGTAGGCAGAGCGCAAGCAATGCAGCCACGGCCGCAATCCATCCCGCGATGAGCGTTTTACGAAGAGGCGTCAGTGCCGGAATCTCAATATCAGGAGCAGGGCTGGTCAATAAAGCCCATGGAAGGGAAACAAGGCGATCGGGATTCTCTGGAGACTGGTCACCTCGGACTAGGTAAGCCTGCCCAAGATCCAAAGGTGCCTCCGCCATGAGGGCGCTTTTTAATTCCTCCTTGGCGATCCAAAGTCCCTGGTAGGTCCAGCTTCTCATCCTCCGGACTTCCCTGACAAAAAACAGTTCGGCATTATGCCAGAGAGGCATGAATGGTGAGACGCTTAGGATTCCGTCGGGATCAGGCCCCGATGGCATATTGAGGGACTTTGTATTTCCCCAGTCGGCGGACTTCTTAGCAGCTTTCTCGATTTTCTGAACGTAGGCTTTCGAGCGAGAGGCCTGTTCCCGTTGGACAAGTTTTTCCTGATACTCCTCTTTGACCTTTGGTTTCTGCGGAGCAATCTGGGCCGCATTCTCACTCAACCATTTATTCGCGGCCTGTGTCTCGGGTTCGTTAATTTTCACCTCGTGCCCGAAGACGGCAGCCATCGCCGATCGTTTGGGAAGCACTTTCTGAAGAGCTTCAAAACGAGTATCCATCATCTCCAACCTCCTTTGCTCCAAACCCGAGCCAAGGGCGCGTTCCCGTTGATTTCCTCTTGGAACCTGGGGCGAGCTGACCCCGCCCCGGGGACTCACTTCGAAGTGAAGATTTATGAAGTCCACCTCTTCGACGAGCAAAGGAGACGGCTGAAGCACGATCCCTTGTTCCACATTCTGAAACTGATTTGTGACAATGTTCGCCGGCGAAAAATACGCCCGGAAAAACATCGGCGCCCGAAGGTTCTCGGCAACAAGAAGATCAGAGCCAATCCCATCCATCCGGGAAAGCGAAAGCCGAACCCGCTCACCCAGAAGAGATTGTGCCTCAGCCTCGGCCCGTTCTTTTTCTGAAGTCAGGGCACGCTCCGTGATCCAGGCAAACATTCCCAGAATGAGTGCCGCACACCCCACCAAAACCACCCAAATGAGCCAGGGACGATTCATGATTTCGGAGCAAGACGGTAGCCGCGACCACGAACCGTCTCGAGGATTTCCTGGGAATGATCACCCAGCTTTTTGCGAATATGGGCAATGTGCATGTCCACCGTACGGGTTTCAATTCGATTGGGGTCGATCCCCCAGACATGGCGTAAAAGTTCATCGCGCGGAACCGGACGCGCAGGGTTGGCGATAAGGTATCTCAACACACCCACCTCTCGTTCGGAAAGTTCCTGACGAGCTCCATCATAAACGATCTCGGCGCAAGTCAGATCAATCACCCGCCCGGCAATTTCATGTTTTTGCCCCAGCGCCTGTCTTTCAGTTGTCCTTCGAAGAACCGCATCAACCCGTGCGAGAAGCTCACGAGCACTGAAAGGCTTCATCACGTAATCATCAGCCCCCATTTTCAGCCCCTTGACGCGATCATTCTCTTCGCCTTTCGCAGAAAGAATAATCACGGCCTGGCCGGCACGATTGCCCTGTAAGGCTTCGAGAATTTCAAACCCCGTAAAGTGGGGCAAAATAAGATCCAAGAGAAGCAGGTCGTAGCGGGCGGTCAAGGCAGCCTCCCGTCCTTTCCGGCCATCAGCAGCTGAAAGGACCTCGTAACCAGCATAGGTCAGGGCATCAACGACACCCTGACGCACAGCGGCATCATCTTCGACAACGAGAATGGTGGGAACTGACATCGGTTACTTTTTAAACTGATACCCCTTTTTAGAGGCCTGGTCGCGCACTGTTTTTGTGACGGCGACGTCCAGAGTCTCCTCCCCGCTTACGGCGCTCTCCCGCCTTTTCTCAGCGACGAACTCCTTACGGGCCTCATTGAGGGCCTGGATTTTCTTTTGAACTGCTCCGCGCTCAGTTTCTTTCCGGGCGACGAACTTCTTCCGTCCTTCAAGATCGAGTTTTCTCATTTCTGCAGGAAGGTCCTCGTCCTTCACCTTGGACCAATCGAAAGTCTTTTCTTTTGAAGCATCCACAAGATCCCAGCTTGCATTCCAGTAGTTCTTGCTGGCCTTAGTCACGGCACGTCCCACGGCGGCACCCGACTCTTTCTTTTTTAGCGCATTGCCATCTTGGGCAGACTGTGAGGCAAGCTTTCTGGCTCCCTGTTTACCGTAGGCGATGTAGGTCTTGTTGAGCTTCTCGTTCAGAGCCACGATTTTGGAATCCTGTGGAGTCTCGATGTGCACGACCGCGGCATTGTGATTGATCACAAGAAAGCTTCCATCGGCAAGTAAGGCCCCGGATTTCCAGCCTCCGTTAATCCCTTCCTGCTCGTTTCCGCAATGGATCGTGTTTACGATGATTCCTTTTGCGATGGCATCCTTGCATGCTTTCGAGGAATCGACCGAACCTTGTGTAAAGGGCTCGTTTCCTGCGATGAAGATTGCTTTATAGACGTCAGGCGAATGATCCCACTTTAACGTGTTGGTGGCCTCGGCAATCACCGCGCCACAGTATTCCTGGCTTCCTGAAGTATTAAGAGCGAAGAGATCTTCGCTTATTTGATCAAGGTCACGAGTGAGAGGCTGAATCGACCGAATGAAATTCGGATTCTTACTCCCCGCGCCATATTCATAAAGAGCGACCTCAACAAAAGGAATCTGTCCATTCTGTTTGGCGCCGATGAAGGTATTTACGACCTTCCAAAGCTGGGTCTTGGTCTGTTCGATGAGTCCACTCATACTTCCGCTTGTATCAAGAAGGATTGCGATCTGGACCTTGGACTGACCTTCCTTTGGTTCCACTTTTTCCTGAGCCGATGCCGAAGTGAAGAGGAATGCGCCACACAGGACGATGAGTGATTTTGGATTTCGTTTCATTGGTTTTTTATATTGAGATTAACGGAGTTGATAGAGTTTTTCATCCACCACGAGATGAGTATTGGGCCCGAGGGCAAGTGCGCTCTGTTGATTGAGAGTGACGAGCCGATCAACGAGTTTAAAAAATTCCGCTGTGCCAATCTCGACCGAGGTGACTTCCCTGGCCGGGGTATTGGTGGCCTCGGCATCGACCCATTCTTTTCCCCGGGCATAGAACGTCTTTCGCCCCACCTGTTGAACTTTCGTCACAGCCTCCTCTTTGAGGTCCTCGTTGACCCAACGATTGAACTTATCAACCGTTTTGGAAGCCTTCGATTTTTTTAAATTCATTTCCTGATTCACCCCGGCGTTTCCGCTCCGCTCTTTAATCGCCCGTCCGACAAAGTTATCGGTCGCGATTCGATTCTGAGCGGCTCTTGAGTTAAAGATCTCCCCTTCCCTCGCAAGGAAAGCGGTGTATTCGGTCATGATTCCATGCTCCGTCGAAAGCCGAACAATCTCGTCGACTAGCTCTTTGACTTTGGGATCATTGGACGAAGGTGCATGTCCAGTAAGCCCCATCATCGAAGAATCGGCCCCCAGATCACGAAGAGCTTCCGTGAGAATAGCGATCTTACGAGTCGCCCAGAGCCGGGGAACAAAATCGGAATTCCGTTTCATCGTGGGTTGAAACGAAAAACCGTATGTTTTCTCCTCCCGGCCATCACTTCCCTTAAGAACGAACTCCAATTGCTCATTCCCGTGGTATCGTCCGACCAGGACAATCTGGTCCTGCGCAAAGAAATCCGGCAATTGGGATGGCAACAAGTCGGTCATCCGCCCGGGTGCTCCCTTGACACTGAGCTTGGGGGAACTGAGCACAGGACCGGAAAGCCTACGAAAGACTTTGGCAACCTTAACCTCCACATCCTCGCTCGGCAAAACGAAGGTCGGAACCGCCCGACTATCATCGGAGAGGCGGGAAAGGAGCGGAGTATTCACATCAACTCCGACTCCAAAGGTAAAGATCCGGCGCCTCCCTAGATTGAGCTTTGCCATGGATTCCCGGATCTTGGTCTCCGAAGTCTCACCGATCGTCGGAAGTCCATCGGTGAGAAAAAGAACCATTGGCAGGAAGCCCTCCTTCGTCTTTTGAGAGAGCGCCACCTTAAGCGCGCCGTGAATATTGGTTCCACCACTCACGCGCAGGCGATCCAAAAATTGGTGTGCGTGTTTACGAACCGTTTCATCGAGCGCCACTGGTTGCTCCGAGAAATTCTCCACCGCCTCATTGTAGGTGATGAGGTTGAAACGCTCGCCGTCTTCCAGGCCTCCAATGACCTGTCGGGCAGCCGCACGAGCTTGCTTGAGTTTCTGGCCCGCCATGCTTCCAGACCGGTCCATAACCAGGGTGACTTCACGCTTGAATCTTGGAGCCTCTTCATCTCGCTCGGGAGGAGAGAGAAGCATCAGAAAATAACCCTGATCATCTTTCTCAGGATGAGACAAGAAACTTGCGACGGCTTGCTTAGACCGTCGTTTCAATATGGAAACCTGAAGAGGTCCCGGATTGATCTTTCTACTGAGCTTGAATGAAACCCGCTTTCCAGAGTCACGTTTGAGGGAAACTTCATGGGAAGGAGAATAGAGGGTCCGGATCCCGGCGCTCTCCTTCCAATCAAGCGAGATGGTCCAGGGCGGAGCATCGGAATTCATCGCCTGCGTCCGGGGTAAAACGTAGTCCACCCGGTCTCCGTCGATTTCAAGGAGTTCCTCATAAACTAGGCGGAGTCGAATCGTCTTTCCCGGAGGCACTGGAAAAACACCCGTCTTCACGGCCCCCAATCCGGCAAATTCCAGAATCGCGGGATCTTTTAAGCGGCTCACAATCTCATTGTAAATCCGTCTCGCTTCCTCACGCGGAAGCAGTTTCGCCTCGATCTTTCCACTTGGGCCTTCCATCGCAAATGACTTCAAAGTGGCCTTGGTCGGAACAGGAAGAAGGGCCCGACCTTCCATGGCGCGACCGCCTGGATTACGAAACCCCAGCAATAATTCGGTCGTCGCAATTTGTCCCTTAATGGAAACGTTGGCCTCAATATTGGTCACCGCAAGAGTGCCGGGATGCGGCGGACGCGGGCGGACATGGGGGATGGTCCAATGGTGAAGAGGGGGCTGGGTGATACGACCCTCCAGGGGTATCCAAATCATCGCTCCACCTCCGGTAAATATCGCACGTTTCGTAAATTCTCCTCGAGTCATGGGTGCATCCTAGGCCCGTAATCCCGCCCCGTGTGTAAATGGAATGTAAAGGCTTCCTTGCCAGACCTACGACGATCGTTTCAACTTGTCGCACCCCATTATGAAATTCGGAATTATCGGAGCCGGAATGATCGGCCATTTCCACGCTAAAGCCATCACCGCCATGGCCGGCGGAACCTTGCACTCGGTTTTCGACCTTCGTCAGGAGGCCGCTGACAAGCTCGCTGGCGAATACGGCGGCAAGGCCTACTCGGACATGGCCGAATTCATGGCCGACGACGAACTCGAAATCGTCACTGTTGGAACCCCAAGTGGAGCCCATTTGGACCCCACTCTCGCCGCGCTCAATGCCGGCAAGCACGCTATCGTTGAGAAGCCCCTCGAAATCACGACCGCGCGGATTGATCAACTCACGGCCGCCGCCAAGGAGAATGGCAAAACACTCGCAGCGGTCCTCAACCGCCGCTTCCACCCTGGGATGGACGCCTTTAAAAAAGCCGCCGACGAAGGCCGCTTTGGAACACTTTGCTCTGCCTCCGCGTACATCAAGTGGTATCGCGACCAGGCCTACTACGATTCCGCCGGCTGGCGTGGCACCTGGGCACTCGATGGTGGGGGGGCCCTGATGAACCAATCCATCCATACGGTCGATGCCCTCATCTACCTCGCGGGTCCAATCAAGAGCGTGCAAGCCAACACCGCACTCCTCGCTCACGAGCGCATCGAAGTGGAGGACCACTGCGTCGCCATCGTGGAATTTGAAAGCGGAGCCCGGGGCGTCATTGAAGCCTCCACCTGTACTTGGTCGAAAGACGGCCACCCTGCCCGCGTCCAACTTTCTGGCACCGACGGCTCCGTATTCCTTGCCGATGAAGCCTTCGAAATGTGGGACTTCCGTGAAGAGAAGACTGAGGATTCCGAAATCAAAAATACCCTCATGAAGGGCCAGGAAGCGGGACTGGGAGCAAATGATCCGACCGCCATCAACTTTCACCAACACCAGCGAAACTTTGAAGAAGTCGTCGCTGCCATCGCCGAAGGCCGCGAACCTTCGACTTGTGCCGCCGAGGCTCGCAAGTCCGTGGAAGTCATCACCGCCATCTACGAAAGCGCGAAGAATGACGGAAAGAAAGTTTTCCTCTAACTGTTTCTCAATGCAGTGTGGAATCCGCGCCAACAATCTTCTGAGGGTGGTCTAAACCACCCGATTTCATGCCCGCCTGATTTCAGACTGTTACCTTTTTTAGCGAAGCGAGCGTAACTGCGGATGGTGGCCTTGATTCTTAGCTCGGATAGGGCAGAGTGTTGGAACCATTTGAAGTTCCACCTTATTTCCCTCTTTTGACTTCTCCGGTTTCACGCATTATTCTTCTGGCTTTTGGACTGGGGACTTGCGGGTGCTCCGATCTTGCGGTGCCACGGACTGGCGGCGAGGTGATGGTTCCGGAGAGTTTCATGTCGGGGCAGACGATTCCAGGGCGGGCGGCGAGCGGGTGGTTACGCGATTTTTCAGAACCCGGACTCAGTGCAGTGGTAAGCGAGGCCATGAGATCGAATCAGGATCTTGCCGCTTCAGCGGGAAGGCTTCGGGCGGCACGGGCGAATGCGGGGGTGACCCGGGCTGCCGAGCTACCTCAAATCTCGGCAAGCGGGGGCACGACGCGAAGCCGCGGGGTGGCGGAGATTCCTAGCGGTTCGACGGTTACGAATTACACGACGACGCATGACATCGGAGCGAGTTTGAATTGGGAAATCGATCTCTGGGGGCGCTTGCGAAATCGCACGCAAGCGGCCCTTGCAGATGCCAATGCCAGCGCAGCGGATTTTCATGCCTTCCGGCTTTCGTTGGCGGCCAATATCGCCCGCTCCTGGTTCAATTCCGCCGAACTTGAGCAGCAGGTGCGATTGGCTCGCGAGACGGTGACGAACCTTGAGAAGAACCTGAAATTCGTAGAGCGCGGCATTGATCTGGGAACTTCGGAAGCTCTCGATCTCCGGCTGATCCGCGCAAATGTCGCCAATGCCCGCAGTAACCTCGACGCGCAAAGTCGACAACTCGATCAGGCGACGCGCGCGCTCGAGATCCTCGTCGGACGCTACCCAGCGCGGCAGTTGCGGGTCTCACAAAATCTCCCCGATCTCGTAGTCGAGGTTCCGAGCGGCCTTCCGTCAGCTCTTCTTGAGCGTCGCCCCGATCTTCGGGCATCGAAATTCCGGCTCGCGGCAGCTTCCGAGCGGGGCGCAGAGTCCAAGAAACAATTCCTCCCGAGTTTCACTCTCACGGTGGGAGGTGGAACAACCAGCAGAGAGCTCCGAAAGCTTCTCAATCCGGATTACCTCGCGAGTTCCATCGGAGCCAATATCGGCCAGACAATCTTCGACGGGGGGCGGATTCAAGGAGCAATCGAAGCCGCAAAAGGCCGCTATGACGAAGCCCTCGCAAGCTTCCGGCAAAAGGCCCTGCAGGCCTTCGGTGAGATCGAGACCGCCTTGGCGGCCGAGGTTTTTCTCGAGAGCCAGCTCCGATCCCAGAAATGGGCGGCCGAAGAATCGACGAAGGCAGAGGAATTAGCTTGGGCCCAATATTCCGGTGGATTAGTAGACGGATTGACCTGGTTGGAAGCCCAGCGGCGCTCCTTCAACGCCAGCAGCGGACTCCTACAACTCAAGAACCTCCGCCTTCAAAACCGCATCGATCTTCACCTCGCACTCGGCGGAGATTTCCAATCACGACCATGACATTTAAAAAAATCCTGAAGGCATTCGTTCCCGCTGTGGTGGTGGTGGGAGTAGCAGGAGCAGCGGCTTCATGGATGATGAAGAACCGGATCGAGGTAGAAACGGTGGAAGCTCCCGAGGATGTGAGACGGGCCGAATTCATCGTCGCCCGGAAAGGGAGCCATCAAGTCACCCTCGTTTCCAGCGGGGAAGTTTTACCGCATACCAAAAGCACCCTGATTCCGCAGGTCTTGGGCGAGGTGATCCGCGTTTCGCCCGCCTTTCGCAACGGGGGGTTTTTCGAAGCGGGAGAAGTTTTGATCGAGCTCGATGAGGCGGACTATCGCGCGGCGGAAACGGAAGCGGAAGCGACCTTGGCTCAATCGACGGCTGCGCTCGCGTTAGAAGTGGCCCGAGCGAAGCAGGCGGTCACGGCGTGGCATGACTTAGGAAGAGGCGGCGAGCCGAGCGATCTTACCATGCGCAAGCCACAATTGGCCGAAGCACGAGCGGCTTCGGAAGCAGCGGCAGCCCGGCTCGCGCGGGCCCAGCGCGATCTCGAACGGACTAAAATCGCAGCTCCTTACCCCGGCTATGTCCGCGATAAGAGTGTGGATCTCGGACAGGTCGTCAGTCCGGGAACGCCCATCGCAGAAATTTTCGCAATCGACTATGTCGAGGTTCGCTTGCCAATCGATCCCGGTGATCTTGAATTCCTCGATCTTCCACAGCGCTACCGTCGCGGGGTGACGGTGGGCGAGAAGCAGCCGAAGGTTTTACTGCGGGATTCCAATATCCCAAGCTTGCCTTGGGTAGGGCGCTTGGTGCGGGCCGAGGGAGAATTTGACGCGCGCTCGCGAAAGCTTTTTGTGATCGCGCAGGTCGATGATCCCTACGCCTTAAATGATAAGAAACGTCCGCCATTGAAAGTCGGACAATTTGTAAGCGCGGAGATCGAAGGCAAAACGCTAGAAGGAGTTTTTGTCATTCCGGAACAAGCAGTACGTTTCGGGAATCAGGTAAAAATCATTGACCAAGAAAACCGTATCCGTCTTCGCGAAGTGACGGTGATTTTCGATACCCTCCCCAATTTAATCGTCAGCGAGGGATTGGAAGAAGGCGAGCGGATCTGCCTGACCGCCCTGCCCTTCGCAATTGACGGCAGCTTGGTCGAGCCAAGGGAACGGATCACGCCGGAGGAAAGCGAATGAAAGGTCCCATCGCATGGTTCGCCCGTAATAGCGTCGCGGCCAACCTGCTCATGATCACGATCGTGGCACTAGGGGCGAAGGCCCTGCTCAAGCCGCTCGCGACTGATATTCTTCCCGACGCCCAACTCGACCTCATCACAATCACCGTTCCCTACCGTGGATCGACCCCGGTGGAGTCCGAAAAAGGAGTGATCCTTCGGGTGGAGGAAGCGATCCATGATTTGGAAGGGATCAAGCATATCAATTCGATGGCCGCGCCCGGCGCGGGATCGGTGACCATCGAAGTCGATACCGGCTATGACAAACGGATCCTGTTGGATGAGGTCAAAGCCCGAGTCGATGCCATCAGCACCTTTCCGGCGGAGACGGAAAAACCCATCATCAGCATTCCGCAAATCAAAATCCCGGTCCTGAGGGTGGTGATTTCAGCCGAGATGTCGGAGCGAGGATTGCGTCGACTGGGCGAGATCGTACGCGATGAAGTGACCAATCTTCCCGGCATTTCGCAAACCCAACTTCTCGGCGTGCGACCGTATGAAATCGCGATCGAGGTAACCGAAGAAACGCTCGAGCGTTACGGTCTGACGATAAGCGAAATCAGTCAGGCGATCTCGCGTTCGTCGATCGATTTGCCCGCCGGAGCGATTAAGGCCCGCCACGGAAATATCCTACTGCGCACCGAAGGGCAGGCCTACGTAGGTCAAGATTTTCGCGACATCGTGGTCCTGACCAATTCCGACGGCTCGCGCGTCAAGCTGAGCGAGATCGCCAAAATCACCGATGGTTTCGACGAAATTCCGGCGATGGTGCGCTTCGATGGCAAGCCCTGCGTCATGGTGCAAGTCTCGCGGGTCGGCGAACAGGACTCAGTAAGGATTGCCGAAACGATCAAGAATTTTTTCAAGGGTGACGGCGGCAGACTGATTCCGGAGGGCGCAGAAATCCACTATTGGGGAGACACCTCCGTGATTGTCGCTGACCGTCTCGACACCCTGAAAAGTAGCGCGATCTTCGGTTTCGTTCTGGTCCTCTTCGTGCTAACCCTTTTCCTTCGTCCCTCACTGGCGTTCTGGATTGCGATGGGAATTCCGGTCTCATTGATGGGGGCGATCGGGCTGATGCCCTACCTCGGAGTGACCATTAATTTAATCAGTCTTTTCGGCTTTATCCTCGTGCTCGGGATCGTGGTAGATGACGCCATCGTGACCGGGGAAAATATCTATCACAATTTCTCGATCCAGCCCGACACCGAGACGGCGGCGATTGTCGGGGCGCGCGAAGTGGCAATGCCAGTGATCTTCGGCGTGCTCACCACCATCGCCGCCTTCGCTCCCATGCTCATGGTGGAAGGGGTGGCCGGGAAGATGTTCGAGCCCATCCCGCTGGTCGTGATTCCAGTCCTGATTTTCTCGTTGATCGAGTCGAAGCTCATCCTACCCTCCCATCTCAAACACCTCCGTCGACTCGACCGCCCAACCGATAAGGTGAACCGCTTCGAACGCTTCCGCCGGATCTTTTCCGATGGCTTGGTCAAGTTCGCGGTCAAAGTCTACCAACCCGCTTTGGCAACTGCCGCCCGTCATCGCTATCTCACCGCAACTCTTTTTCTCGCCACGCTGGTGATTCTGAGCGCAATGGTCGCGAGCAACCGGGTGCGCTTTGTTTTCATGCCCACGGTAGAGGGCGACATGGTGCAGGTCTCCCTTATCATGCCGGACGGCACCTCCGCCGAAACGACGATCGGTTATTTGGAACAAATTAGTTCCGGCGCCAAGGCCTTGCAGGAGGAATACTTCGATGCCAAACGAGGTAATAGCGTCATCACAGGGATCATCGCCTACACCGAAGGGGAATCGCGCGGAAAGGTCATGATGGAGCTTTTACCAGGCCAGCAGCGGGACGGGATCGTCACGGTCAAGGATTTGGAAAGACAATGGCGGGAGAAGGTCGGTAACCTGCCGGGTGTCGAGGAGATTCGCTACTCTGGCGAAGCCAAGGGCAATGGCGGAGGCTCCCCGGTGCAGGTTCGCCTGACCGGGCCAGACTTCGATGAACTGGCGGAAGCCGCCGATGCGGTGAAGAAACTCTTGGCAACAATCCCCCATCTTTCCGATATCAGTGATAGTTACGATGCGGGCAAGGAAGAGGTCAAATTGACGATCAAACCCGAGGCGGAAGCACTCGGGCTGACCACCAATGATCTCGCCCGGCAGACGCGAGAGGCCTTCTTCGGAGCCGAGGCCCAGCGTATCCAGCGCGGTCGCGAAGATGTCCGCGTCATGGTGCGTTATCCGAAGGAAAATCGCTCCTCAATCAGCCAACTCAAACGCATGCGCATTCGCACGCCCGACGGTGCCGAGGTTCCTTTTTCGGCGGTCGCCAATGCCAAAATCGGACCGGGCTTCACCTCGATCCGGCGCATCGATCGCAATCGCACCATCGATATCACGGCGGATGCCAATAAGGAAAAAGTGAATATGGGAGCGGTAACGAGAGCCTTGAAAAAAGAGCTCCCCGCAATTGTCGCGAAGCATCCTGGGATGCACCATTCCTTCGAGGGCGAAGCGCGCGAGCAAGCCGATGCCTTCCGCAGTCTTTCCATCGGCGCAGCTTTCGTGGCTTTCCTCATCTATACTCTTTTGGCGATCCCACTGAAATCATACATGCAGCCCTTCATCGTGATGTCGGCCATTCCCTTCGGCCTCGCTGGAGCAATCGCGGGCCACATGATCATGGGGCATCCGCTCAGCATTATCAGCCTCTTCGGACTTCTCGCCCTTGCCGGAGTGGTGGTCAATGACAGCCTCGTCATGGTGGACTATATCAACGGAAAACGCTCTAAAGGAATGGATCTTCACGACGCCGTGATCTCGGCAGGCGGAGCCCGTTTCAGGGCCATCATGCTGACCTCGGTCACGACCTTTGCCGGATTGATGCCGATGATGTTCGAGACAAGCATGCAGGCGCAGTTTCTCATTCCGATGGCAATCTCTCTCGGATACGGCATTCTCTTTTCAACTCTCATCACCCTCTTCTTGGTGCCGGTCAATTTCCTAATGCTGGAGGATCTGAAACGGGCCTGTCGATGGTATTGGCGGGACGGTTCGGAGGGAACGGATCGGGAACGGGCGAATTGAAAATTCCGAGGCACGAGAACGAGTGCGGCAAGTGACCGACAATAAGATTACCGCTGTAAATTACAGCCTTTCGTGCCCCGGGCATCAGACCCAACCACCTTTCGCCGCTTCCGGATCGCATCCGGGGCTGCGATTTTATTAAATCGAGCAAATAAATCAGTTGGGAATTTCCTTCACTCCTTGGGAGGTATGTCGATGATTGGGTAATGGCTCGCGCTTTTTCCCTATCCACGTTTTGCATCCTGCTTTTCGTTGGCCAAATCGCAGGTGCCGAGTGGACCACGACCACCATTCCCACTCAAGCACCCTCCGGTGCCCAAAAGATCTGGCTGCGCTGTTTTCTGCAGGTTCCAGATCGCCTTGTCACTCCGGAAGCCAGCGAACGTGATCTTTGGCGAAGCTCAACGGTCTTCGCCATCGCCGACCTTCCGGGGCGGTTTGAAATCTTTTTAAACGGTCAGAGCATCGTCCAATCCCAAGGAGTTCCCATCGGTAAGGAACAACGCTTCAAAGTTCCAAAAAACGTTCTCACGAAAAATCATTTCAACTCTCTCCTCATTCGTATTGAGGATAAAGCAGCCGAACTTGGATTAACTTCAGCACCCGTGCTCATCGATTACTTCAACGAACTTGTGCTAGGGGACGAGTGGCAAGTCACGACTAGTAAACCGTCCGAAACCGAGCTCAACGCCAGACAAAAGAGACCCACACACGCCGCTTATCCGGCTAATCAATTTAAGCTTTCAAGCCGACCTCTCGCTCGCACGATTGATCCGATTCGGGGACGACAGGTTTCTCCGGGTGAAGACCTCACCTTGTTGATCACTGACGATGATCTTACCGTCGACGCCTTGCTCAGCGAACCGATAATCGCACAGCCCACTCATTTCAGTTTCGATACCCGGGGCCGTATGTGGGTGGCCCAATATCGTCAGTATCCCTACCCCGCCGGCCTGGCAATGATTGGCCGCGACCAATACTATCGGTCGAAGTATGACCGTGTTCCGCCCGCACCACCTCATCATGACCGCGGAGCCGACATAATTAGTGTGCACGAAGATCTCGATGGCGATGGCAATTATGAAACGAGCAAGAATGTCCTCACAGGGCTGAACATGGCGAACTCGGTCGTGCGTGGTTGGGGCGGCCTCTGGGTAATGCACACCCCATATCTCCTCTTTTATCGTGATTCCAATGGCGACGACATTCCCGAGGGAGATCCCGAGGTGCGACTTGCCGGTTTCGGACTCGAAGATACCCATAGCGTTGCCAACGGCCTCACCTGGGGGCCTGATGGCTGGCTTTACGGAGGTCAGGGCAGCACCACCACCAGCCGCGTCACGCGACCGGGGCACGATGATCCTCCAATTTACAACGAAGGCCCCATCGTCTGGCGCTACCATCCGCGCACGGAGGAGTTCGAGGTTTTCGCCGATGGTGGCGGCAACACCTTTGGCCTGAGCTTTGATGCGGAAGGTCGGCTCTTCAGCGGACACAATGGAGGCAACACCCGGGGGTTTCACTTCATCCAAAACGGACAATATCTGAAGCAGGGGAAAAACCCCGGAAAGTTTGGCCCGCCACCCAATCCCTTCGCATTCGGTGAACTTTCGATGATGGCGAGTACCAACCCTGTCCCGCGCTTTTCCCACCTGGGGATATGCGTTGATGCCACCGCCCTTCCCTCCCGCATGCAGGGAAAGTTTCTCAGCCTCGACCCCCTGCATCACTCTCTCATCGCGTCAAATCGGACCCCGTCTGGCAGCACCTTTAAAACCTCTGACACCGGCTTCCCACTTCGCAGCAAGGACCTCACCTTTCGTCCGGTCTACCTGGCAAACGCCCCCTGCGGAGGCGTCATCATCTCAGATTTCAGGGAACAATACATCGCTCACGGACAAAACTATCAGGGCCAGATCGATCCTGACAGCGGGCGTATCTATCGAATCAGGGGAAAAGATTCACCGCTCATCAAGGACCGAAACCTCGGGTCCAAGACCTCCTTAGAATTACTTACTCTCCTTGCGCACGACAACCTTTGGCACCGTCAAACAGCAGTTCGTTTGCTGGGTCAGAGAGGCGATTTAAAGATCATCCCCCGATTGGAAGCACTTCTGGCGCAAAGCGAAACCCACCCTGCCCTTGAAGCGCTTTGGGTGCTCCATCAGATGGGCCAGCTTCGTCACGATATTTCCCTTCGACATCTTGAGCACCCGGCTCCGATGGTGCGCGCGTGGATCATCAGACTTGCCGGCGATGACAGTAAGCTTGAGCCGAAAATTTTCAATAAAATCAAACACCTTGCTAGTCATGATACCAACGCAGAGGTTCGATGCCAGGTCCTCTCCACTGCGAGTCGTCTTAAGTCTCAGCAAGCCCTCGCCCTTGCCAAGGCAATCCTCTCACGATCCGGGGATATCAATGATCCCTTCATTCCACTCATGGTCTGGCATGTTGTGGAGGCTCAATGCGAGGAACATCCCAAGGACATCATGTCCACTTTCAATGACAACGAACTTTGGTCTTCCTCATTCTTTTTGAATGAAATTGCCCCGCGATTGATGCGGCGCTTTGCGGAAGCCGGATCCCGTCGCGATTTCCTTCAATGTGCCCGCCTCCTCGAACTCGCTCCAGATGGAGCGGGCCGCGCAGCCCTGACAAAAGGCTTTGAAAAAGCATTCGAAGGCAGAACGGTCCCGCTTCTTCCGGACGAATTGACCACCAAGCTGGATAAATCCTCTCTCTCGATGCGTATCCGGAGAGGCAACCCACAAGCTCTAACAGAAGGCGCCGAACTTCTCTCCAATCTACAAGCCGCTCCCGCCGACCGACTCGTAGCTATCCGCGCTTTCGGAAGCTATCAAGCGAAACCCGAGATTTTGAAAAAGCTCCTCATTCTCGCAACTTCAGCGGGCGAACCCGAAATCCGTCGCGCTACAATCATTGCCTTGCAGATCTACCAGGATAACGCAATTGGTGACGCCCTTGTGAAGTCTTATCCCAAGCTGTCTCGGAGTCTACAAGCCTCCACCCTGAATCTCCTCGCCTCTCGTCCGGCCTGGGCGGCAGCTCTCCTCCAGTCCATCGACCCTAAAAAAATTCCCGCCAATCACCTTGACCAAGATCTCCTCGCCCGTCTCGCTCTCCACAATGACGACAAGATTTCATCTTTGCTTCTCAAACACTTCCCTAGGACAAAAAAACCAACCCCTTCCCTCCGCGCGGACGCCTTGCAAAACATTCTCGCCGCCCGACCTGGAGATCCCTACGCCGGAGAATCCATTTTTACCGAGCGTTGCGCCAGCTGCCACAAGCTTTTCTTCAAGGGAGGTCAGGTCGGGCCGGATCTAACCCGCTACCAACGCGACGATCTCAGTACGATGCTCGTGAGCATTCTTGAACCAAACGCGGAGATTCGCGAAGGCTATGAAAATGTCGTTGTGACCACCTCCGACACGCGAATCCTGAGTGGCTTCCTTTCCGACGAAGATCGCAATAGCATCATCTTGCGAGGCTTTGACGGAGCCGACATCACGATCCCACGCAAGGATATCAAAACCCTGACGCCTGCCGGCCGCAGCTTAATGCCCGACGGCCTCCTAAACGGCCTCGATGACACCGCCCTTCGAAATCTCTTCGCCTACCTCCGCCTCTCCCAACCCATTACAAAATGACAAAATTCATCTTCTTCTTTTGCACTCTTTTAGGACTCCTGCCTCTCGGCGCCAAAGACCCCATCCGGATCGGATTGATTGGTCTGGACACCTCACATGTCACCGCGTTTACCAAAATCATCAATGACCCGACAACCAAAGATCATGTCCCGGGAGCAAAGGTTGTCGCGGCCTTCAAGGGAGGCAGCCCCGACATCGAATCCAGCATCTCAAGAGTCGATGGCTACACCAAGACCCTGAGGGAAGATTTTGGTGTTGAAATCTGTGAGACCATCGAAAACCTCTGCACCAAAGTTGATGCCGTCATGATTGAAAGCGTCGATGGCCGCCCCCACCTTGAACAAGCCAGACCTGTCATTGCAGCAGGCAAGCCACTCTTCATCGATAAACCCGTAGCCGGTAGTTTACGTGACACCTTGGAGATCTTCCGCCTTGCCAAAAAAGCCGGCGTTCCGGTTTTCTCCTCTTCGTCACTTCGCTACGGAAAAAGCACCCAGGCCGTTCGAGCAGGTTCAATTGGAAAAGTAAGCTACGCCCTCTGTTCCAGTCCGGCCAAACTCGAACCTCACCACCCCGATCTCTATTGGTATGGCGTCCACGGGTGTGAGTCTCTCTTCACCGTCATGGGCACCGGGTGCCAGTCCGTCGTTCGCCGGACCACACCCGAAGGCTTGATTGAAGTCGAGGGCACATGGGCAAATGGAAGAATCGGTATCTTCAGGGAAGGCAAGGGCTACTCCGGCATCGCCCGCAACGCAAAGGATGACGAAATCCCGGTCGGAGCCTACGAGGGCTACGCACCTCTGGTGGTAGAAGTGGTCAACTTCTTCATGACAAAGAAGCCGCCGGTTTCGGCAGCCGAGACCATCGAACTCTTCGCCTTCATGGAAGCTGCCGATGAAAGCAAACGACAGGGCGGCAAAGCTGTGACGATCAAAGAAGTTCTCGCTAAAGCGGGAAAACACACCCGCTAAAATCAGCGACGGGCTCTCCACCGTCTGTCATTGTCAGTTCGATCAAACCAATTCCTTCAGACCATCACTCGGTAAGGGCGGGTGGTTTTTAATAAATTCAACGATTTCTCCAACCTCATCACTGAGCATCAGGAGGTCTTTGAAATGCCTTCCGTCCGCGAGCTTGTTGATCGTTTCCCAAAGCGGGGTTTTCTTGGTGTAGCGATCTGAACCAAGAAAGACCATCGGGCTGATTTCGCCAAAGGTCGCGTAGTGGTTTTGACAGGCATCTTGAAAAATTTCCTGCGTCGTTCCAGCCCGTCCGGGAGCAAAAATGATGCCGTAGCGGGCAATCGCGAGCAACCCGTCTTCGCGAATGCTATTTGAAAAATACTTCGCAACGTGCGCCGAAAACATGTTCGTCGGCTCGTGCCCATAAAACCACGTCGGCACCGCGAGACTGGAGTGCCCCGTGGGGTACTTCTCAATGACTTTGTTT
>TARA_B110000037_G_scaffold184286_1_pt1 | contig 22159 bp, 18 predicted proteins | sample TARA_B110000037 | Tara Oceans TARA_B110000037 (sample SAMEA4397196) | marine metagenome | biome: Polar Biome; feature: [MIX] marine epipelagic wind mixed layer (ENVO:01000061); material: water (ENVO:00002006), including particulate matter (ENVO:01000060) such as... | depth 10-100 m
AGGAGGTGCTGGAAGGTTTTACGGAACTTAACAAGCTTCGGAGAGATTACGGCCTGGCAGTATCCTTGCTCCGAATTGTCATTGTAGTAATTATTGTGGTCCGAAGGCGCGGGATAGAAGACTTCGAAACGCTTCACCTCGGTCACGATGTCGGAGTCAAAAACATCCGAGAGTTCCTCGAGAACCTCCTCGGCAATCCGACGTTCCTCATCGGTCCGGTAAAGGATGGTGCTGCGATACTGGGTCCCCACATCCGCGCCCTGGGCGTTCAGCGTGGTGGGATCATGGGTGCCCATGTGCACGCGGAGAAGATCTTCGTAGGAAATCACCTCCGGGTCATAGGTAATCTCAATGACTTCGGCATGTCCGGTCTCGCCGTTGCAAACTGCCTGATAAGTTGGGTCGACCACTTCGCCATCGCTAAATCCGCTCTCGATGGAGATTACTCCTTTGAGATTCTGAAAAATGGCCTCGGTGCACCAATAACACCCGCCGCCAAAAGTCGCGACCGCTTCGGTCTCCTCAACTCTCGTTAACGAAACCGCATTCATGCAATATCGCAAACCGCTGGGCTCGGGACCATCGGGAAAGACGTGGCCAAGGTGCGCGTCACAGGTGTTGCAGAGCGTCTCAACACGCACCATCGCCATTGAACCGTCCTGATGATACGAGATGGCATTCTCCATCGCCGGCTGGGTGAAGGATGGCCAACCGGTTCCACTGTCAAATTTCTCCCCGGCATCAAAAAGAAGGGTGTCGCAGCACACGCAGGCATACTTTCCGGGTTCGAAGAGTTCACACATCCCCGAGCTAAAAGGTCGTTCGGTTCCATGTTGCCGGGTCACGTAAAACTGTTCGTCGGTCAGTTGCTCCCGCCACTCGTCCTCCGATTTACGAACCTCACGATCGGGCTCGGGATTTCCTTCGGCGGCAATTTTGATGATATCGTTCCAATGAAGCATAGCTTTGGTATTCTGAGGCGTTAGGAAGGAACCTTATTCCAGACAAAAATCAAGATCACCTACGACGACGGGCCTGCAAAATACAATGGCGCGACCGTTTTGATTTCTCGTGGGGCTTGGAGGCAATTTCTTCAACCTGGAAGCCCGCCTTGATGAGGAGCTTCTTGAACTTGGGAGCGGGTTCGGAAAGCCAGTAGGCCACGCACCCCTCGGGCGTGATGAGATTGCGCAGCTTATCCAGAAAGCCCGGTGAATAGAGGCGGAAATTCCCCGAGGTGATGAGGTCGTCCGGAGTATTATCAATGTCGAGAAGGAGTGCGTCGTAAGAACCCGGCTTGGCATCTGAAACGATATTATAGAGGTCTCCTTGAATGATCTTCGTCCGCGGGTCATCCAAAAGGGGCCCATTGTGTTCGACCAAAAAGGTCCGGTTCCACTCGATCAAAGGAGGCATTAACTCGGCAACATCGACATTGGCCGGACTCCCCACCAGCTCCAGCGTTCTCTTGAGCGTGAATCCCAATCCCAAACCACCGATGAGAATCCTGGGATGAAGCGGTCGCGATCCCTTTCCTTCTTTCAAAGCGTGGCATCCCACATCCGCCAGCATCTGCTCGGAGTAGGTAAGCGCCGTGCTCATGAGCTCAAACCCGTTGTACTTCAGGTAGATTTTGCCATCGTGCTCATGGAGCGAATAATGAGTGCCGTCCGGCATCGTGGACTCGGCGAGCTTCAAATAAGGCTTCATGACAAAGACAATCGACACTTCAGTCCGGTGAGCAAGGCAAACTCTACTCTCCAAACATCTTGAGCATCCTACGCCCGAGTGCATCACCAACGAGGAAATAGCTCTCGGCATTCCCAAACCAATGGTGCCCATGACCGGTGTTAGGCGAGAGCTCCTTGGGCCGGGAGAATTTCTGGGTTCCTACAAATTCCGCCCGTTCGATTTTCTCCACTGCCCTCTTCTGGGCTTCGCGAAATTTCGACATTCCAGATCCCTCCAGAGCAGGTCCTCCATTCCCCAGTTCACCAATCACGAACGGAAGGCCGGGCGATGAAAACTCGGTCCTGACATCTTTCACAAAGTTCACCAGATTTGCCTCATACTCGGCCGTGGCTTCCTGAGAAACCATGTCATTCCAGCCCTGCATCCAGACAAACCCCACGATTTCAAACGCTCCCGCTTCGAAGCCTGAGAGGGCATCTCGAACCTCCTCGATCATCTTTAGGTAATACTCACCGGTTTCACCACCCGAACCCGGAGGCCGGAAATCCTTTTGCAGACTCTTCCCTCCCCATGCGGTTTTAATCAGCAGGACCGGCTCTTCAAAGTAATCCCCGATAACATGACCAAATTGAAGCTCCGGGCCGATATGACTGCTTCCTCCGTAACCGGTGTAACCAACCGTCAAGGGGCCACGACGCTTCTTCTCCTTTGCTTCAAAACAAATCTCAACATCATCACGCTTCACCCACTTCCTCTTTTCATCACGAAGATGCTTCATTTTTTCCCGGCTCTTCGAATGTTCCATCGACCAAACCAAGTTTCCCTTTCCTCCGTTGTAGTACTCTTCGTGATCCATCGAAACCACGCCCTGGCCTTCCATATTTGACTGCCCGGCAAGGATGAAAACCTTCGTCTTCTTCTTGCCAACCTGTGCCGTCAACCAAGGCAAAACCTTCTCTGACCAAGCCAAACCATGCGCCCGTAATCCCGGACCACTGAAATGGACACCTTTGCCGCCATTGTCCCGGTTGGCTCCAGTCAAGGCATCTGAATCAGGACCTTGTTGGGCAGTTCCTGCTTCCCAAACTGCCTTCTGCGCAGCCCGAATTTCCGGCGACCCCGGGTCATCGGAAGTGTGGTAACTTACCTGCGAAACAAACCAAGGAGCCTTCCAACCAATCTCAACCTGCGAAGCCTTGATGACCTTACTCAGGTATTCCTGATAAAGCTCCCCCGGCAGGGTGCGTGAGGAATCCCTTTGATTCGCATCCGATTCCCCCTGATGCCAAAGCACAGCGCGAAAGCCATTTCTATCAAGCGATTTCATTCGTGCCACGAAATTAGCATAAGTCCCTCCCTTGCTCTCCCAACGTCCGCCCGGGAGCTTCGCCACCTTATTTAAAATCGTCGGGGGATTGGGAAACGTCTCACCTTTCGGAAGCCACTCCCGCACGCTGGTGGCTCCCACCCCGGTGGAAACAATTCCCACCGTCACTTTGAACTGCTTCGCGATCTCATCGGCAAAAGATGGAATAAAGCTCCCTCCCCCACCACTCGCACCGGGCTGGGGATCGTGGGCAATCCGCCATGCCTTTCCATCAAAAGTCGATACCATCCCGCTCGTCACCTTCTGTCGCTCTTCACCGTGGTTGGCCGAGTTCGATTGTCCCGCAATCACAAAAACCTCACCAACCCCCACATGTTCGACGCCCCCCTGCGCCAGAATCTTCTCACCGGAAAGAACCCGCGCCTCAAGCTTTCCCCAGCCCCCAGCCGGGGCCGTCAGCCATCCCTCAAATTGAGTGCCTCCTGCCGCCACTTTGCCCACCTCCTGCCAACTCCTACTCCCTAATCTGGCTTCGACAGTCCCAATCTCAGCTGCGGCCTTTGGTAATTCACCCTCCACTTTGACTCTCCCGCTTTCCTTGGAGTCCCTCTGAACCACCTGATAGTCCGTTGGCGAGGTCATTTTTAAAAGCGGTAGCGCAACAAGCGGGCCGTGAAACAAAAGAACGAAGGTAAAGAAAAATGAAGTAGGACCTCTCATAAGCAGGCGTCACATTCACAAGAAAATCTTCAAAAATCAAATCAACTTCCTCGGCAAATTCCCCCTCCACTGCTATGGATCGCCTTCATGAAATCATCGAGGTCTCTCATACCAGCCATCGCCCTGCTGCTCACGTGTCTCGGCACCGCAAAAGAAAAGATGAACGTCCTCTTCATCATCTCCGATGATCTGACCGCGACCGCTCTCTCATGTTATGGCAATGAAGTCTGCAAAACGCCGAACATCGACCGTCTCGCGACCCAGGGAACGCGTTTTACCAAAGCCTACTGTCAGGGAACCTACTGCGGGCCTTCACGGGCCTCTTTCATGAGCGGCTACTATCCCCATGCCATCAAAATGCTCGGTTACGGATCTCCCCGGCCGGCCATCGGTGACCGCCCAACCTGGGCCCAGCACTTTAAAAATTCAGGATATCACACTGCCCGCGTTTCTAAAATCTTCCACATGGGTGTTCCCATTGGAATTGAGAAAGGAACCGATGGTGCTGATGATCCCATCTCCTGGACCGAGCGCTTCAATTCCCAAGGCCCTGAATGGCGTGCTCCTGGCGATGGAGAAACCCTCGAGAACAATCCCGATGGCAAGAAGCCCGGACCCGTTGGAGGAAACACCTTCGTTGTTGTCGAAGCCGACGGAGACGACCTCGTCCACTCGGACGGCAGGACCGCCGCCAAAGCTGTGGAACTCATTGAGAAGCACAAAGACACTGAAAAACCTTTCTTTCTAGGGGTGGGATTCGTCCGCCCCCACGTCCCCTTCGTCGCTCCCCGCAAAGACTACAAGGACTTCCTCCCCTACGAAAAAATGGAACTGCCCGAAAAGGTGAAGGGTGATTGGGAAGACATTCCTAAGATGGGTATCAACTACAAGACGAGTAAGAACATGAAGATGGATGTTCGCCGTCAAAAGAAAGCCGTCGGCGGCTACTATGCCTCGGTCGTCTACATGGACCGCATGGTGGGACAAGTGCTCGATGCCCTCACCAAAGCCGGCCTTGATGACAACACCATTGTCATTTTCACGAGTGACCACGGCTACCACCTCGGCGAACACGACTTCTGGGCCAAGGTCAGTTTGCATGACGAATCTGCTGCCATCCCCCTCATCATTCGCGTTCCAGGTAAGAAGCCCGCCGTTTGCCAATCACTGGTCGAACTGCTCGACCTCTACCCCACCCTTTCAAGCATGTGTGGACTTGAGGTTCCCTCCCGCTTGCAGGGAAAAAACATCTCACCGGTCTTTGACAATTCGAAGCACCAAGTCCGCGACGCGGCCTTCAGCGTCAACGGCAAAGGATTCCTCCTTCGCGAGCACGACTGGGCCTACATTCAATATGGCAAGAGTGGCAGCAAGGGGGAGGAACTCTTCGACATGAAGAAAGATCCCCTCCAATACACCAATCTCGCCAAAAATCCCAACCATGCCGAAACCGTCACCCGCTTCCGAAAAAAGATGCGAGGCAAGCTCGCCGAAGTTCGCAGTAACGACCTCGGGCTGAAGTATTAAGCGTGTCCCCTCCTTCTTTCCGGCCAAGCGGCCCCTCTCAACACACAAAAGCATCCGGTAAAACCCGGATGCTTTTTTTCTTGGAGCGGGATCCAAGCCCTCCGCTCCAAAGGCGGCGTCAAGGCCCTCCCGCCAAAAGCAATTTCCTAACAGGAAAACCCGCCCCCCACCATAGGGGACGGGTCACACACTAGACAGATTTCAGAAAAGAGATTTTAGAAAAAAAAGTCGTTGCCGATTAGTATAATTATAATTCCAAGAATCATTAAGAATACCGAAATTATTAGAGGTGAAAGCATATTCCCGGAAGGCTGTAAATATTGCCGACAAGAGAATTCATGGGTTTTAGTGAATCAAGTGTCGGCAGGCTTCGTTAATTTTTCGCGAGGAGCGCGTAGAGTTGATCAAGCCCTTCCCGAAGCAACCAGGCTCTATCGGTATCACTCTCAACCTTATTGGCCCGTTCGACCAGCATCCGAACGACTTTGCCAACTTTGGGATCCAATTGATCGTTCTCGGACAACGAGACCATGCAAGCACGGTAGATCTCGGCACACTTCCCATGATCACCGCTGTTGAAAATCGAAACCCCACGATCAATTGCCGACTCAATCAACCCCACGGGGCTCGATGCCGTTGCCCCGGCCGATTGCTTCTTCGCTTCAGGCTTTGACGGAAGAAGCACCGCATCGATGACGTGGATCACTCCGTTGTCACACTCAATATCAGTCTTCAAGATCGTCACTCCGTTCACTCGAAACATGCCTCCCTCAATTGTAAACTCCAAGGAACCTCCGTTCAGTGCCTTGGCACTTTTGGCATTGAGAGCATCGCCAGCCGAGATCTTTCCCGACACCGCGTGGAGGGCCAGTATATCCCGGAGTTTCTCTTGATTTTCAGGCTTCAAGAGATCCTCAACCGTTCCTTTAGGGAGAGCCTTAAAGGCGTCATCCGTCGGAGCAAAAACAGTCAGCGGGCCGTTACCGGAAAGGACATCATCGAGACCTGCTGCATTGATCGCAGCGAGCAGCGTCTTAAAAGATCCAGCCCGCTTAGCGACACTTGCAATATCGTTGGCCGGTTTCGGAGGAAGGATCACGGAATCGATGACGTGAATCACCCCGTTCGAGCACAAGACATCTGCCTCAATAATCGCAGCATCATTCACTCGCACCTTTCCCTCCGAGAAGCCAATTTTGACTAACTCCCCCTGGACCGTCTTTGCCTCCTTGGCAGCAAGAGCACCTGCAAGCTCCACTTTACCCGCAAGGACGTGATATTTCAGGATCGCCTGCAACTGATCCTGATTTTCCGGCTTCAACAAACTTTCAACCGTTCCTTTTGGAAGTGCTGAAAAGGCCTTGTCTGTCGGCGCAAAAACTGTGAAAGGTCCCTCTCCCTGAAGAACCTCCACCAACTTGGCCTCAGTCAGGGCTGTGGCGAGAGTCCCGAAGCGTCCGTCTGCAAGGGCGGTGGCCACAACATCCGAGGCTCCGGAAGCGACTCCATAAGCGCGGATCCAGTCGACCTGGAGCTTAAAAGGCCCAGTTTTCTTATCGCCAAGTAGAAGCCCGATACGACTGACCTTCGCCGGGTCAAACACCTCATCCTTCAGTTTCATCCCACGGAAGCTTCCGCTGAGTTTCTTAAAGGGAACCTTGACCTCGATCCACTTGTCTTTCTCAGTGACCAGCTCTGCCATGAAGGAGATTTCCATTCCCCGAAAGCGGGCGTCAGTTCCAATGCGAAGCTGGTAAGTCCGGCCGTCCCCTTTCACCCGGGCAACCAATCCCTCGGCACCGCTAAGATCCTTTTTGAGCGAATCGGTCCTCAACGAAGAAAATCCACCGTTGTTCTCCAAAGAGAGAGTTCCTTCGAAAGTGAGAACTCCTTCATCCGAGATCTGCAAATTCCCCTTCGACCGCCCTCCCATCACGCCGTCGTCTACGACACGCCATCCCGCCGCCTTGACCTCTTCGCGGTCGAACTCATAAATTGAATCCTCCGCGGCTGAAGCCGAAAGATGAAAAACAGAAAAACAGGCCGCAGCCAAAGTTGGAATTCGAGATGACTTTTTCATTACGCGCTAACAACGCATCGGACTTGTAGGTGTCAACCGACTTTTTAGAGCTTTTAAAAAACTGCACAACTGCCCCCATATCCGCTGCTCCTATGCTGGCGAGATCGAGACGATCCCTCCCTCGTCTATGACCGCCACCAAAAAATCGTGGTGTATTACGTTAAAACGAAATCCCGGATTTTTCCCTCTCTGAAACACTACGTTTCGGAAGGGCCCATCTCCCAGAATGAAGCGGGCCGTATCCTCTCATTCACGCCAAAAATGATCTCGCGCCCGATCCACAATCGATGAAAGGCCCCACCTTTTTCACAGATTGACCTCGATTTCATCCTTCCAAAACACCTAATCAAACGGCCGGAAGTTCGACCTTAAAGGAAGATCTTTTCACTTCCCTTTCACCAACCCTACCATCGCCTTCCCCATCGATTCTCCCATCTGGTAATAGCACGCTGCCGAACCCAGATAGTGGTAACGTTTGTCGGAAGTGAACGAGAGTCCCTTCTGATACTTTTCCTCCCAGTTGATCCTGTAATACTCGCCCGGATCCAGCCGCGAGGCATCATCCTTGGCTTTGTCCGAGTTCACTTTGGCGGCGGCCCGAAAAACCTCCCATTTCCCCTCCATTATCTTTTGACTTGCCGGCCAATATTGGGCGGTCCCGGCGAGGAGCACATTCCCTTGAAACTCCTCTTTGGCCGCGGCCTTGCCCTGCATATTCGATTGCCCGGCGAGAATGAAAACCTTCACCGGTTTCTTTTGCTCCGCGGCCTCAGAGGAGGACCAGAGGGTCGCCAAGGAAAAAAACAAGCTCAAGAACTTCAATTGATTCTTCATGGGGCGATGGGCTAAAACTGTTTAGTATTCTAATCAAAAACGGATCGAAAGACACGGAGCACTTTCTCAATATCACCAGCGGTCACTCCAAGATGGGTCACAAGGCGGACCTTCCCGCCCATATATCCGCCGGTCAGAACCCCCACTGCCCGAAGCTGCTCTGCCACCACTGCAGGATCACCATGAGTCGTTTGATAAAAGACCATATTCGTTTGCACGGGATCAACATGAACTCCGGAAATTTCCGCAAGTCCTTCAGCCAACCTCCGGGCGTTTTCATGGTCATCAGCCAGGCGGGTCACGTGGTTTTTCAGAGCGTCTATTCCCGCTGCCGCCAGGATTCCCGATTGACGCATTCCCCCTCCCGACATCTTCCGCCAATGCTTCGCTTCCTTAACGAACGCTTTCGAAGCTACCAAGACCGAACCGACCGGAGCACCTAGTCCCTTCGAGAGGCACACCGAAACTGAATCAAAGGGATCTGCCAGCTTCGACACACATTCCCCGGAAGCAACTGCTGCATTAAAGATTCGCGCACCATCCAAGTGAAGCGACAGTGCGTTGGATTCCGCGAAACTTCCGACCTGATCAAGATAGGCCGCTGGTAAAACCTTCCCCCAGGTCGTGTTCTCAAGACAAAGTAGCCGGGTCCGGGCGTAGTGATAGTCATCCGGCTTCACGAGTTCGGCAGCCTTTTCGAGCAATAGCGTCCCATCCGCTTCTTGCTCCATTGGCTGGGGTTGAATGCCTCCAAAAACGGCAGCTCCTCCTCCTTCAAAGAGATAGGTATGTGCAGTCTGCCCCACAATATATTCATCCCCTCTTCCGCAATGAGTCAGAAGGGCACATAGATTACTTTGGGTTCCACTGGGAACAAACATCCCCGCTTCCTTCCCCAACATCCCGGCAGCCAGCTCCTCGAGCCGAGCGACCGTGGGATCGTCCCCAAAAACATCATCCCCCACCTCGGCCTGAAACATTGCCTCACGCATCGCAGACGTCGGCTTCGTGACCGTGTCACTTCTAAGATCAATCATCGTTTTAGATCGGATAAATGAAGGCCCCAAGCGACCTGACAGGTCCCCGAAGTGCTTTTCCCTGCAACACGACCAAGTGCCGGAATTCCAGTCATTTCACCAAGAACGGAAGATGCCGAGACATTGCTCATCAACCCAATGCGAACCTTGTCCAAATCAGGGGTCATTAAAAAAACTAGATTGGAAAGGCTCAACTGTCCCACTCCCGCACACTGTTGCGGGAAAGAGAAGAAGGGTATCAACTGGCGAAGAATTTGATCGGTCCGAATCAGATACCGCGATCGAAGCGCCAGATCAGCCACCGTGGCACAGAAAGTCACAGCGACCGCAAGAGGAACGCAAATGGCCCTTTGAATGATTTTTCGTCGTGTCATCAAAGAATCATTGCACGAAGTTTGGCTCAAGAGGAATGCTCATTTTAAAAATGGCTTCTCCACGGACCGCCCCTTTAAAAACTCAATCGCATTCCCAATCCCGGGTATTTCATTCCCCAGTAAATCGCACTCACCGAGAGATTATCATTGATCCGACGGGACAAGGTCAGATGCGTGTCGGTTCCGCTATACTGAATCATCAGTGATGCTTCCTTGTGGGAAAGGTTGAGTCCTGCCAAGGGGCGAAACTCATCCAGTTTATCAATCCAAACCGCCCCGACATAGGGAGACGGTGTGACCCCTCCAACCTTAAATTGCGGAAGGGCCTTGCTCACCGTCGCGAAGTAAGACCGTGATTCCACTTGATCACTTCCATTCGAAAAATCATCGACGCTCGTTCCCAAAATCACCGCTGGTCTCCAGCCACTTGGATCTTCTCCGACGAGCCGATAGGTGGCCGTCACGCTGAGGCGATCAACCAAGGGCCGATAATCGAAGCCAAGTCCCAGATCATCGGTTGCCCAATACTTGAAACTCAAAAAGGCCTGACCAGCATCACTCTTCTCAGGGATCCAGCGACCACTGACCACGAATCGGTTTTTCTCTGCTGCGCCACTCACGGTGCCGCCTTCGCCCGGTCACATCGGTCAGGCCGGCACCTGGGAAACAACAGCCTCCACCGAGCTTGTCTCGGAGCTTCCGAGCATGATCCGGTATTCGGTTTCACTGCCTGCGGAAACCGCAACCAATCCGGAGAAAACGACGAGATTCGATAGAACTGAAAACTTCATAACTTGAATGTGATCATAGTCTCTGCAACGAATTTTTCAATCATGTAAATCACTTTTCGGAGGCCACCGAAAAAGGCGACTAGAAACATCCGTTCGCCTGAAAACCTGATGCCCCCTCCCTCCGCTAGCGGAGACCGAACCCTAGTCTCCGCAACGCGAGAGCTGAGGAAGAAGGCTCGGAAACTGATCCCCCCGGAACGGTAATTTCACCCAGAGAAAGAGCACTCCGATCGTCGTTGTTAGGGCCCGCCCCATAACAGCTCGTCCGGTTGGCCAGGTCAAACTCCTTAAGCTTCAAGAGGCAACCAAGATTAAGGTTCCTGGACGTGTCAAGCGGCAGCGATGTTCTACTGAAAAGCGCCAATGCAGAAATAGAAATCTTTTTCATTGCCCGAACGAATCAACATCAAGCTCAGCATATCTGCAGGAGAATCCTGGTCTACATATGATTGGCTCAAACGATCTTCCTTCAGGTTCTTTATTTTTTAGGGGCTTACAGGACGTCCCGCTAGTTGAAAAGAAAACGCATTGCCAAACAACAGTTTCAAACCGATCCTCGTGCTTTCAATGTCTGACTTTCTCGTGATCGGCTCTGGTGTGGCCGGACTCTCTTTCGCCATCAAAGCTGCTGAACACGGCAGCGTGACCGTCATCACCAAGGGAAAACTACTCGAATCCAATACTGCATGGGCTCAGGGAGGGATCTCGGCCGTCCTGCCGCACGGGCTACGGGATCCTGACGACACCTGCGAAAAGCATGTCTCCGACACCCTCGATGCCGGGGCTGGACTCTGTAACGAAGAAGTCGTTCGCGTCATCATTGATGAAGGCGCCGAAACCATCGATGAACTCGTCACTTGGGGCACCGCCTTCGACAAGGACCACGATGATCCCGAACGTTACTCCCTGGGAAAGGAAGGAGGGCACTCGGAGCGACGTGTCCTTCACGCCAAAGACACCACCGGGCGCGAAATCGCGACCTCTCTCGTGGAGACCGCCAAGCAGACAAAAAACATCACCCTTCTCGAAGACCACTACGCCATCGACCTCATCACCACCGGCAAGTTGGGATCTGTGGCCGATGACCGTATTCTCGGGGCCTATGTCCTCGAAACAAAATCCGGGGACGTCAAGGTCATGGAATCTCCCAGAGTCATCCTCGCGACAGGCGGCTGCGGAAAAACCTACCTCTACACCACCAATCCGGACTCGGCGACGGGAGATGGTTTGGCCATGTCCTGGCGGGCCGGAGCCTCCATTGCCAACATGGAATTCATTCAATTCCACCCCACTTGTTTCTACAACCCAGCTGCGACCGGACCGGAAGCACGATCCTTCCTCGTTTCCGAAGCAGTTCGGGGAGAAGGGGCGGTTTTAATCAATGGTGAGGGACACCAGTTCGTCAATGATCACGATCCGCGGGGTTCTCTTGCTCCCCGGGATATTGTGGCCAGGGCCATTGATACCGAAATCAAGCGCACCGGCGCTCCTTGTGTCTTCCTCGATGTCTCCCCGCTTGGAGAAACTTTCACCGAGCGTTTCCCCTTCATTCACGAGACCCTGCTTGGTTACGGCCACAACGCGCTTGAAAAGCCCATCCCGGTGGTCCCTGCTGCCCATTATCAATGTGGTGGTGTGGTGACCGACCTCCACGGAAAATCCACCATTCGTGGACTTTATGCCGTGGGAGAAGTCGCCTGCACCGGGCTTCACGGCGCCAATCGCCTCGCCTCAAACAGTCTGTTAGAAGGGAACGTGATGGCTCGCCGGGCTCTCGCCGAGATCATGAGACTCTATCCTCCGGGAAAGGAAGTCCCCTCGTCTCCGGAAATTCCCAAATGGGAAAGTGGCAACGCCGCTCCCCCGGACGAACTCGTGAACATCTACCACGCATGGGATGAACTACGACGTACTTTGCAAGATTATGTCTCCATCGTCCGCACCGACAACCGCCTCCGCCGGGCCGGATATCGCCTCAAGAACCTTAGCCGCGAGGTGAAAGAATTCTACTGGGGATACACTTTAACTCCCGACATTCTCGAGCTTCGCAACCTGGTTGCAACAGCGTCACTCATCGTTGACTCGGCGCTTCTGCGGAAAGAGTCACGAGGATCACATCATACCCTCGACTATCCCGGCCGGGAAGAACGGTTTGACCAGGACACTGTGCTACGGCGCTTCTAGCAACGGGCGTTCTTCCGCTTTTCCCCAATTCGGCCCATCTTATCGATCTTCGAGATGTCGGCGAGAGCATCAGGGGTCTTGCAAGCAGCGTTTCCCTGATCGACCTCTACTTTGCCAATCTTCTTGGCCGCAGCCTTTGCCTTCTTGGTCAGTTCGGGAAGATAGGAACCAAGAGCAATGACGAAACCATTCATGGCAGTCTTCACCTCGTTGGATTGATCGTGAATCTCCGAAACTACCTTCGTCAGTAACTCAGCGAACTTCGCGGAGTCCAATTCCTCATTGTCTGTGACCGAAAGATGGTGGATGCAGGTGTTCCACACCTGCCGCCGCCACGAGGTCCTTCTTCGCCTTAATCCACTGATCGGCAATAGAAAGAGCGTGTTTCGTCTTCTTTTGAAGTGGCTTCGTATCCCCGATTTTGACTCCAAAGATCGACTCAACGGCCCCGTGCCGCATCAGCGTTTTTTGGGTCTGTTCATGTCCGAGCTTTTCCAACTCGGACATGACTTCGGCGACCGTCATCTAAAGTTGGTATTCCCCGTCTTCGTCAGTTCCATACCAACCCAGATCACGAAAAGCCGTGATGATGGGAATCTCAAGATGGTCATCTTCACCTTCCGCATACTCCACCGTTGCAGAACGAGCCATTCCTCGCTCGGAAGCAATGCTGATCACCGTTTTATTAGGGGGGAGATTAATCCAGTCCCCCCAATCCTTCTTGTCATGTTGCGCCTCAAGATCAGCATCTTGTAGCGCGGAGACAACTTGTTTGATTGAAGAGGCTTTCTCGGTGTCGGGCAGGTGAAGGACGGTTTCCATGAATGAATGTGTGCTCCCGAAAGCTTCTTCAATTCCAAGGGGCTCACGCAAGTTCGAAAAGAAAACTTCTTAAACTTTTATCCACGAACCCGTGTGATGGCTCTCCCAGGACTTCGCCGCCAATTCGACTCCCTTTGCTCCTTCACGAAGAGACCAGGGAAATGATTCATCACGTGCCAAGTGTTTGAGGAAGATCTCCCACTGGGTTTTAAAGGCATTTTCGTAAGGTCCGGGATCTATAACTTCCCAATTCGCGTAATAATCGATGGGGCTGTCGACATCCGGATTCCAGACGGGCCGAGGGGTCTTTTCTGAACTCTGGGCCCAGCACTTTCTGAGCCCGACAATGGCACTCCCTTTCGTGCCATCAACTTGCATCGTCAACAGATCATCGCGACGAACCCGCACATCCCATGACGAGTTAAACTGACAAATAACTCCGGTCTTGGTTTTGAACAAGGCGTAGGCCGAATCATCTGCGGTGCAGGCATAGGGCTCTCCATCCTCACCCACCCTCTCAGGAAGATGGGTCGCGGCATGAGTAAAAACTTCGGTAATCTCCCCAAAGAGGTTGTCGATGATATATCTCCAATGGCAGTGCATATCGATGATGATCCCACCCCCATCCTCTTCCCGGTAATTCCAACTTGGGCGCTGAGCAGATTGATTCTCGTCGTGACCGGAAAAAACCCAGTAGCCAAATTCTCCCCGCACGGAAAGAATCTCCCCAAAAAAACCTTCGTCTCGTAACTTTAAGAATGCCTGAATGCCCGGAAGCCAAAGCTTGTCCTGAACCGTGCCATTCTTCACTCCCGCTGCCTCTGCGACATCAGCAATGCGATACGCTTCCACCGGATCGATAGCCGTCGGCTTCTCACAATAGATGTGCTTTCCTGCGGCAATGGCACGCTCCAAAAAACCAACACGATAAGGGGTTCCCGATGCATCGAAAAACACGGAATAAGAGTCATCGTCCAACACCGCATCCAAATCGATCGAGTAATTCTCGACTCCATACTGCTCCGCGAGCTTCTTCAATTTTTCTTCGTTGCGTCCCGTGAGGATCGGATCAGGCATCAAACAAGTGCCGTCTTCGAGACGGACTCCTCCTTGCTCCCGAATCGCGAGAATAGATCGAACAAGATGCTGATTGGTTCCCATGCGTCCGGTGACGCCATTCATGATGATGCCGATTCTCTCGGTATTTTCTGTGCTCATTAGTCTCGGTAAATTTGGTCGAAGGAGGAAAGAATCTCATCAAGGAACTCCCCTTGATCTCTTTCCCACCACTTTGAGGAAAAAATTTCGACTTCGCGGAGGCCATCAAAGCCAGCCTCTCCCATCATGCGGTCGATTCCAACGAGGTCGGCACACCCTTCCCCCATGATTCCCCGATCAAGGAGAATATCGCTTTGGTCCGGCTTGAAGTCGCAAATATGGTAGGCATCAAGCCACCCCCCGTCGGAGCAACGTTCGATCTGTTCGCCGAGATCCATCTCCCACCACACATGATAGACGTCGAGCGCAATCCCGACATTTTCATGATTCAACTCCGCGCAGAGATCATTGGCGACTTTGAGTGAGGAGATCCCGGAACGATCACCAGCATAGATGGGATGCAGCGGCTCGACCAAGAGTCGCACACCATGATTCCGGGCCTCGTCGGCAAGGGCCCCAATTCCGTCGCGAATCTGCTCGTAGTTTTCACGTGGCGTTTGCCCCACCGTAGCCCCACAAACCAAAACAAGACAAGGCAGGCCCAGAATCTCGGCCTCCCGAATGGCCTGCCGGTTCTCCTCTAGGGCATCGAAGCGTTCCTTCTCGGTCTTTCCGGTAAAGAATCCGCCGCGAACCAGGGAGATTCCTTTGAGCCCGGCATCCTTCACCTGTCTGGCGACGGAACAAAGATCTTCCCCCTCCACTGTTTCCCGCCAGATAGAAATGCCTCCGATCTCACGCCGGGCATAACCTTCGATGCATTCGTCAATGGACCACGGTTTGGTAGTGAAGGTATGGACGGCCAGATCTTGGTAGCTCATTATTGTTAGGTAGTTCCTCCCACAAGAAGGTCTCCCTTGATTAGAAGGGCGTTTCGAGTTGACCGTTTTTCGACAATCTCGGCTTGCAGTGATCGACCCACTTCTTTCGCAAGATTATGAATGGAGAGATCAACAGTGGTAAGCCGTGGATGGGTAATCTCATGAACTGGGCCTCGGTCGCAGCCTGTCACTCGCACGTCTTTTGGAATTTCCAAACGGAGGCTTCGGAGTTGTTGCATTAAAATAATCCCCGCCACATCGTTCACCCCCACAAAGGTTCTCACCCCCCGGTCGTACCAAGCCATCACTTCGTCGCACGTGATGTCGTGGGGAGTCACCGCCGTCCAACAGTCGATGTCCGGATCAAACTCAATTTGATGTTCCGCGCACCCTTCGCTGAAACCTTGCACCCGGGAACGCGAGACATCCTCGATCCCGCTGTAACTTACAAAACAACACTTTCCGGTCACGCCACGCTCCGCAAGATGGGCTGCGATCTGGCGAAAAGCATCGCAGTGGTCACTGACCACCTGGCGAACACCCCGGACGATTCGATTCAGAACAACGCAAACCGCTCCTCGAGCCTCGATCTCGTGAATCACTTCGGTTGATGGCCGGTGAAAGGCGAAAACGAAGGCATTCACTTCCCCTCCTTTCTTATGAGGAAAGGGCCGGTAATCATCGTGATAGGTCTCAACGATGATATTCGCCCCCGAAGGCAACAATCCCTCCCTTAACCCATCGGCGAGATTTATGAAGCTGTAAAAAAGCTGGGTGCTTCGCTGGTCGCTTGCCGGTAAAATCACCTTAACGGTGAGGATCGACCGCTCGGCGTGCCCCTTTTGGGTTCGTCGAAGATATCCCAACTCATCGGCCACCTTTCCGACATGTGCCCTGACATCGTCCCCGATCAATGATGAGCCTCCAAGGGCTCGGGAAACCGTGGCTTTGGAAACCCCGGCAAGTTCGGCGATTTTCGCCATCGTCACTTTCTGCGAGTTTTTAGACATTCCTAAGGTAACTCAAACGTTTCGCACAATCACTCATGATTTCCCTTTCCCAGTCAGGACGGCGCGGACAACTGGGATGTGGTTCGCTTGAGGGTATCCGCCCGATCAGATGCTGGAAAACGGCGCAACTGTGCTTGTAGGCTGGAACGGCATCGCGGAAGGCTAGGTTGCCCAGATATTGGAGGGCATCATTCAACTCAAAGTAATTTTCGTTTCCTTCGGCCCAAAAGCGGTCCCGTTCGGCAAATTTTTCCGGGCAAAAGGCGGCGAGTCCAAGGAGATAATCCGAACCATACTCAATCATATCGATGCCGAGATCATTCCCCGTATAGATTCTAAAATCAGGGCGGACTTCATCCCGCAAAGCCAACCTCTTGAGCTCTTCTCCCCGGCTAAGCGACGAATGCTTGAGCCCCTTTAAAGAGGGAATCCCCATCAGTCCTCGAATGATCTCCTCGGAATAAATCATGCCATTGGGGGCAAACATTTTCCCCAGTTCGAATCCCAGAACAGATTCGTAGGGCTCGCAGATCTGCTGATAGAGCTCCACGATTTTTTTAGCCGGCCAATCATGAAAACGAGTGGCCTGAAAGACAATCGGAGTTCCCCCGACTTCGGCAATGGCATCCGCACCACGGCGGTAGAGGTCCAGAAGATCACCTTCCAAATTTTCAACAAAAACTCCCGCCACAAAAGGCTTTCCTTCGCCCAAGGCTTCACGCGTCCAGTTCAGGACGTCTGCGCGTTCTCTATCAGTTAAATAATCAGCATAACCGGTATCCATATTGACGGCACACTTCAGACCAGCTTCCTCCGTTCGGGCGACTGCCTGTTGAAAAGCTTCGCGTGCGATCTCACCGTCTTCCTCATACGGAAGTAGGCAGGCCGCCATCCCCTCCGGCTTCCGGCCCGGAGTTCGTTTTCCAATTCTGGATAGGATGCTCACGCTCGCCACATTAATTGCACGCAACTAAATTTCAAGCGCCGTTTTCTATGAGGCGATCCTGACCACAAGACGCATAAACCGTCGAATCTTGCCAACAATCGGCTGGGAATCGCGACTAGTGACGCTCTCCGTCCCATCGCCATGATCCACGAGGGTTCCCACGAGAGTTGCTTGAGGCTCCCAGTTCGAAACTGGTCATCACTTGCTTCCACTATGTAGATGAGATCGACACCGGCTGCATCGAAAGCATCTCGCCGAGTCCATACAATTGGGAACGACGAGTCGGAATGAATTCATTCAGAATACGATCAACGACAGGGCGCAGGGCATTTGTGTTCCCCCAGGATCCCCACTTTTGGTAATCAAGATCGGCATCATCTCCTCCTGACGACGGCCTATTGTCGTTGGGATCGAGCGGAGTGGCAAACAACCCCGTCGGAGGACAATGCAATTTCACAGCGTCTGAGATGATGGTGGTGCGCGAGCGTCAAACTCGATTCGTCGTAGTGCCGCGGAGCTCTGTTCGCCGACGAAGAGATGGAACGGATCCCCCCTGTTTACTCGGTCGCAAGTTTCCACTTCGATGCCTCCAAATCGTCACACCGGAACGTTGAGAAACCCGTCGGATATTACAAAAACAAATGGAAACTCTTCCGAAAAGAAGCCGCAAGGAAAGAAGAGTCCGATGAAACTACCAAAAGCACAAGCCCCGCGATTGACTCCGCCTTCCCTTTCTTCCACATCTCGCTTAGAGTGACGCCATGGCTGACACCATCCGTGTAGGCGCAGGCTGCCTCAACCAAATCCCCCTCGACTGGTCCGGCAACCGTCGCCGCATCCTTCAAAGCATCTCTGACGCCCGCGACGCCCACGTCTCCGTCCTCTGTCTCCCCGAGCTCGCCATCACCGGCTACGGCTGTGAGGACCAGTTCCTCTCTCACGAAACCGCCGAACGAGCCTGGGCCAGCCTCGTTCAAATCGCCCCCGAAACCCAGGGCATGGTCGTCGCGGTCGGCCTTCCCGTCTGGGTCAAAAATGCCGTCTACAATGCCGTCGCCCTTCTCATCGACGGCGAAATTAAAGGCCTCGTCGCCAAGAAAAACCTCGCCGGAGACGGCCTCCACTACGAACCCCGCTGGTTCCACGCCTGGCCCGAAGGCGTCATCGTCGATGACAAATTCGGTGATCTCCATCTCCCCATTGGCGATCCCATCTTCAAACTCGGCGGCATCCGTATCGGCCTCGAAGTCTGTGAAGACGCCTGGGTCGCCGACCGCCCCGGCCGCCTCTTCGCCGCCAGCGGAGTCGATATCATCCTTAACCCCTCCGCCAGCCACTTCGCTTTCGCCAAGCAAGAAGTCCGCGAACAATTCGTCATCGAAGGCTCCCGCGCCTTCGGCGCCGTCTACGTCTATGCCAACCTTCTCGGCAACGAAGCCGGTCGCGCCATCTACGACGGCGGCGGACTCATCGCCTCTGCTGGAAAAATCGTCGCCGAAGGATCTCGCTTCTCTTTCCACGAAACCACCCTCGTCCACAAAACCGTCGACATCGAACGCAACCGCCTCCACCAGGCCCGCACCGTTAGTCGTCAAATCGACGTCCAGGGCCTCTCCGAAATCGAACTCCCCTTCGAGTGGCCAAAGGTCACCCGCTGGGACGGTCAGGAACCCGTCCCACCCATGTCCAAGGACGAAGAATTCACCCGCGCCATGGCTCTCGCCTACTTCGATTACCTCCGCAAATCCTGGTCCAGCGGCTTCGTCGTCTCCCTCAGTGGCGGGGCCGACTCCGCCGCCGTCTCCACCTTTGTCAAGGTCATGCTCGACCTCGCTCTTCACGACCTCGGGGAGGAAGGGGTCCGCAATAGACTTCCCCACCTCGACCTCCCGGAGGGAACTGCAGATTGGATGAAACTCTTCCTCTTTTGCGCCTATCAAGGCACTAAAAACTCCGGCGACACCACTCGCAACGCCGCCCGTGGTGTTGCCCAAGCCTTAAACTGCGACTACGCCGAGTGGGAACTCGACGACATCGTCGAACGCTACGAAAATACAATTGAAACCGTGCTCGGCCGACAGCTCTCCTGGAAGAAAGACGACATCACCCGCCAAAACATCCAGGCCCGCGTTCGCGCCCCCGGCATCTGGATGTTTGCTAACATTCGTAACGCCCTTCTCCTCGCCACCAGCAACCGCTCCGAAGCGGCCGTCGGCTACGCCACCATGGATGGTGACACCTCCGGAGGCCTCAGCCCCATCGCCGGGATCGACAAACATTATCTCCGCCAATGGCTCCGCTGGATGGAAACCGAAGGCCTGCCCGAATCGCCCCCCATCCCCGCCCTTTCCCACATCAACGTCCAAAATCCCACCGCCGAACTCCGCCCTCAAAAGGAGAAGCAAACCGATGAGGCCGACCTCATGCCCTACGAGGTTCTTGACACCCTCGAACGCGCCGCCATCCGCGACAAAAAAGGCCCCGCTGATGCCCGCAAAGTCATCCAAACCGTCCACCCAGAATACTCTCTCGAAGAACACACTGACTGGACCAAAAAATTCTACAAACTTTGGTGCCGCAACCAATGGAAACGCGAACGCTACGCCGTCGCCTTCCACGTCGACGACCAAAATCTTGACCCCAAATCCTGGTGCCGCTTCCCCGTCCTCTCCGCCGGATTCGCCGAAGAACTCGCCGAGCTCTAACATAGCGGCGCTTTCCAAGCGCCTAGTCCGGTCACAATCTCAAAGCCCTGAATGGGTGAACCCACTTGGCCCTGGATTCCCCGCTTCACAAGCGTGGGCAAGCCCACAGCTCCGAAGCAAGTCAACCTCACCCGTAACCCTCTTCCCAAACCTCCGCTACAACGCCTCCTCAAAATTTCCCCTCGGACCAATTCCCCCTTCTTCAACACCCCTCATCCGTAAAACCCCGCTCGAACCTAAGGACGCCAATTGGTCACTCGCCGCTCGAGAACTTCGATCCAGCTAGGAACGCCATAATTCCAAATTACCTCAACCGCCTTCGCCCACAAACATGGCCTTGAAGAGTGATTCCTAAAAAGCATCTTCGACGGCAAGTTCTACACCAGCCCTATCCCCGACCATCTCCCCACAGAAAAAGAACCCTGGATCTCCGGAAAATTTCTCAAGGAAAACGGACGATTCATGGATGTTCAAATCGTCGACAAAGTGGTCCAAATTGGCACCCAGGGACACGACGGACAACACCGTTTCACTGGTCTCCTCAGTCAAAAAGACATCAAACCGTTCGTCCAACAAGCCTTCGTTCACGGTCACATCAAAGGCGACGTCTTCCACGCCCGCCAGGTCTTCCTCCGCATGTTGGAGGACCCCAATGTCCAAGATGACTCCAAGCTCGGACGCTTCCTCTTCATCGGTGACTCGATCTCCGGAAACTACGACCAGGCCCTTCGATCCGCTCTCAAAGGGAAACTCAACATTTACCATCCGCCCACCAACTGCGGCCCGGTTTCCAAAGGCATCCAAAACATCGTCCAATGGCTCGGCCCCTACGACCAACCCAGGCATTGCTGGGACGTCATCTCATTCAACTTCGGCCACTGGGATTCCAAAAACACCAAAGAAAAATACCAGTCCGATCTCGGAGTCGTCATCTCCGAGCTGAAAAAAACGAAAGCGAAACTCATCTTCGTCACCACCACCCCCATCCCGCGCGGTTACCCCGCCCCTACGACGCCATCCGAGCCGGACAGAGCAACCGGACGCGCCCAAAAAACAATGGCAAAGTTCATCAATCCCTGGGCCCTCGAGGTCATCGCCCGCCATCCCGAAATCAAAATCTGCGATCAACACGCCCTCATTTCAAACGAACCGTTCTACACCACCTGGCGCGCCAAAGCTGGTTCCCACCAAAAAGGCAAAGCCAATCCGCACGGCGACCTTCACCTTCCCGGCCTCCTCGCCCAACCCATCGGACGCCAGCTCGGACGCCTCGTCCTCGACTCCCTCGGTCGTGAAAAAGAACCCCTGAGTCCCCACAACCTCAGCGACCGCGACCTCACCCGCAAGCGCCCCGCCACTTCGGGCATGAACCCCACCGACTTTGTCGATCTCCTCACAAACAATTCTCGTCTTCGCAAACACAATCGCCCGTAAACATTCGCACAACTTGATGGGAATAAACTCCCAACGAAAACCTCCAATCAAGCCTTCTGAAAAGAACTCACCGCCTGCTTCTGGGGCCCTTTCTCGGTCTGGCCGGAGTTTCCCGAGTAGAAGAATCCATCAAACCACCCTCGCCTGTCAAGCCCCTCCAGAAGCTCAAAGTCCTCCCCAAAGAAACCAAATCCCTCGTCCTCGAGTTCACCGACTTAAGATCTCACTCCTACACAAAGTGGGAACAAGCCCCCCTCAAAAGAGGGGTTGAAGAAGCAAAAGGAAAAAGAAGAACAGCATGAATAAGTCTCTTCCCCGCTGCTCCGAGTGAGACTCCTCACCTCTTCCCGCCCAAGTGCTTGGACGCAAATTCGATAAAACGGTCCCAATCCGAGGCTTCAATCGAGTGCCCTCCTTCCCGGATGTGATATCCCACTTCCCCCTCCATCATCGCCTTCCCCACCGGAGGTGATTCCTCCGACTCCAGCCCCTTTTTCCCCAGTAAGCGATACACTTCACTCGCGTGATACGCCGAGAGATACTCTCCGCGGCCATCCGCCCAGGTATCCTCGACCCCGCTGTGCACATACACCGGCCTAGGTGCGATACACGCCAACAACATGTGCTGATCCACCGG
>TARA_B110000037_G_scaffold20930_1_pt1 | contig 22148 bp, 18 predicted proteins | sample TARA_B110000037 | Tara Oceans TARA_B110000037 (sample SAMEA4397196) | marine metagenome | biome: Polar Biome; feature: [MIX] marine epipelagic wind mixed layer (ENVO:01000061); material: water (ENVO:00002006), including particulate matter (ENVO:01000060) such as... | depth 10-100 m
TGCTGCTGCTGCTGCTGCTGCTGCTGCTGCTAATAATATTATTAATAACATTATTAATGATGATGTTGATGTTGATCCTTGTACGATTGATCCAGACGTATGTGGGCCCATTTTTGTATAGTGGGGATGTTGATGGTGCCAGTGATAACAATTATGACCCCCTTATCCCCTGATTTCCTAATCTCCTGCTAGTGGCTTAGATCCTGTTAGTGAGTTAATCTGGCCATAATAAGCATTTCAACCTGCTGCTCGTGCCCAAAGACCCAATTTTTTATTTAAGTTTAGACAAAACTATTCATTAGGTTATTCTGGAGCCGGAGGACCATTACTATAATTTTTTAAATTTTTTATAGTTTTTATAGTTTTTAAATTTATAATTTTTAAATTTATAATTTAGATATTTAATAAATATATATATTATAGATGGATCATAAAAGTAAAGAACCTAGAACAACTAATTTTCAATCTATTCCTGGGGCAAATATAATAATTAATCATTTATTAAATATTCCCAAATCTATGGCTAGTTTTAAATGTTTAATTGAAAAAGAGGAATTTTTATTATATTCTTTACCTCTTTTTTACTTATTACCTGGTATTAAAGAAAATGAAACTAAAGAAGTAACTATTTCTGAATATTGTATGGAACAGTTTGAATGTGCCTATTTAATACAACAATCTAAATTATCCAGTTTAAAACGAAAATTTAGAGATTTTGCAATTATAAGTTTTTTACAATATAAAATATTTTCCTCTTTATTAGGAAACGCAAAAATAAATACATTAACTCCTCAAGAATTTAAAAATTTAGAATCACAAATTAAAGAAATTAATGATTCTTTATCAGGCAAAAAACCACTAGATCCTGAACAAATTATACAAAAAGGAGGTATGAAGTCTAGTAACTTGTTTTCTTGGTTAGTTGTTGCCAATGTATTTATTCAAGGTACAGGTATGGCTGCTACTGCTAATATTAATGAAACTACTCCAATAACTTTTAATAATAATACTGAACTTATGGAAACAGTAAATATTAATGGAATTAATACTGATTTTAGTTCATATTTATCTGGAAATACAACTTTTGAAAACCTATCTGAGCAACCAGAATATATGTCTTTGAAGACTTTAAAGGATTTTGATCCACAGGCTTATGAAGATATAATGCAAGAAAATGAGCAACCAGAAGAAGCGGAGAAAGTGGAGAGGGACGCAGCAAAAGCAGAAACAGACGCAGAAAAAGCAAAAACAGAAAAAGATGCAGATGATATCGCAAGAAAAATGGCAGAAGAAGCAGCAGCAGCAGCAGACGCAGAAGCAGCAGAAGAAGAAAACGCAAAAGCAGAAGATGAAGCAGCAAAAAAATTTACTAAAGAAGACGCATCTACTACAATTCAAAATTTTGTGTTAAGCGATCAGGCGCTAAGGTCTGGATGGAGTAACGCTACAGAATATCAGAATCAGTTACGCCTTGAAAACATCATTGCGGAGTCAGAATATACATTTGATTTAACCCATGTCAAGGCTGATATTATTGTAAATCGATTTTTTCAAATACATCAGGATGAAAATGTTAAGTCAGATGATAAAGAATATTACACAGAGCTCATAGCTGCAATAGACCAAACTGAATTAAACATTGTTATAAAAACATTGTTAAGGTATCCAGGAATTCAAAGTATAACAGAGTTAATTGGTAAAAATATATTATTACAGACTCCAGAAGGAGAACCGGAAGATGCACAAATTAAAAAGGAATGGCTAAGTAATTCCATACAATTCTTTGGAACTACAGATTCTATTATAGATTTGGCTAATAGTGGTGAAAAACAACAAAGATTTAATAAACTAAAAAAAATTCTAAATACTCTTGATTCTACGACTAGTAGTGATTTAAAAGATAAATTTAATAAACTACAAGAATTAATGAATGCATGTGAAGACGCACACACATCGATAAGTAGCGAGAATATTGATAACTTAATGACTATGTTTTTTGAGATAGGTGAAAATATTAGTTTAATTGAGGGAAATGAATCCAATTTTATCGATAATTGGATAAACGAAATTAAAGGTATTATGAACAACAAATTTGAAAAAAATCCTAAATTAAAAGAGTTTTTTGATGGTTTTTTAGATGAAAATAACAAATTTAAAGAACAAATTAAAGCGCACGAATTAGCATCAGTTAACCCTGTGACTAATAATGATAAAGGCATTGCTGCACCCATAACAGGATTGCAAATGGCATCATTAAATCCAAAGAAAGATGGACCATATGATCCTTTTTCAGTATTCTTAAAACCTGACGAGAAAGGAACAACTCGTGAGGACAAAATCAAATATGATCTTCAATTGGCCGCTAATGGATTCATGATTGGATTAACTCAATTCCAAATAGCTGGTGTAATAAACCATACACTTTCACCAGAACAAGAGAATAAAATGGATGCAAAAACCGTTGCTGACATTCGAAACCAAAGTGCGTACGCAGAAGAACAGCAAGATAAATATAATATTTTAAATGATGAGTTAGAAGGTCTTGAGACAGAGGCAGCTAAATTGAAGACTGAAGCAGACGAAGAAGGTTCTTTGTTTTCTCCAGAGTCACAAGTAGGATGGACTGGAATGGTTGTTGGTAAATCTGACCTAGTAAAAAAATGGAATGAAAATCAAGAACAAATTATACAAAAACAATTAAAAGTACAAGAGGTAGCTTCCACCCTTGCTACTATTCAGAATGTTTATATGGCTCAAATTATGCTCAAGCAAATACAAAAAAACTATGATGGATCCAAAGACTATATCGCAGATTATAAGAAAATTCAATTTTCAAAATTAAAGGATTTGTATGGAGCACATAAAAGGGGCTTGGAAATACATGATCTCGTAAATTTTGAGGTTTCTACAGTGGAATCTGAATCTGCTGATGGTGGATCGGTTACATCTAAACCAATACTTAAAATTAAATATTCACCAGATAATTTTAAACAAAAACTAGAATATTATGAATTTACTTCAATATCATTAAAGGCGTATAAAAAAATACTAGAATATGGAAAGAAAAATTTTAATAAAATTTGGGAAGATAAAGAGAAAAATACTTGGCTTTCTATTCTAGGAATAAAAGGTGATAGTGATAAGGAACAAGCTTCAAAAGACATCGAAACTAAAATTGTAGCAGTAAATTTATCATTAGAAAAGTTATCTTTAGCTTCGAGTGAATTAAAAGCGATGGAAAAAGAGATTGGATTAATTTCTGTAATCACTATCGGTTCAGAAGGTTTTAGTAATGAAGTTCCTCAGTACAATACTTCACTTGAACTTATATATGATCCTAATAAATTCTTGACAATTAGTAGACAAATGTATGAGTTTAATTCAACATTGTCAACAATAAAAAATATGCAAAAACCAGGTGAATTAAATGAAAAATTTTTAAAGGAATTGAGGGTGTCAGCAGGCTTAGAGCATGATACATGGTTTAAGACCTGGGATCTCGGTATAATGAAAAAACTTGGTAATCTTAATTTAATACCCTTAGGGTTCGGTGATTTAATTCGTACCTCACTCGGCGCAATAAAACAGATTGGTGTTGGTTTGATAATATTAGGGGGTATATTATATACTGGTCCGGCATTTGCTTTCGGAACAAAAATTAGCGATAAAATTTTTAGTGCGGCACAAACTGCTTCGGAACGGTTATTAAAAACATCATATACATTAATATTAATGTCTGCGCAAATTGATGGAAAGAATCTAAGCGAAAAAGAAATAGCCGTAAAATTTGGAGCTAGAGTTGTTATTACAGGTGGAGTAGTTTATTTGTATCAATCTATAGGGATGAAAGAAAGTGTTTTGTATTTACAATATTTATCCTATGTTTACGGTTCAATTGCTTGTTTGTCAAGAATACCTAGTATGGTAGGTTTTAGTGGAAAAGGATTAATACCAACTAGGAATTTATCTGAACTAAGATTAGTACAAAGCGTTTCTAAAAATTTTTCTCAATTTCTTACTACTAATGGTGTAATAGATAATTTTAATTCATTAACAAAAACAAGACAATTAGAACTGATGGCTGATTGGTTTAAAACGCCCTTCTATAATACACAAGTAAACCTATTAAAAGATGTATCAGTGGAAAGTATAATTAAATCACCTAGTGTTGATAATGTGGAATTATTTGTAGATCAAGTAGAGGCAGGTAATATGATATTAAGAATAAATTGGTTGTCACAAGGTGTTATTGCATACCAATTTATATCAATAATAGATAATATGTTAGAAAGCAGTGGTGTGTATAGACGAATAAGTTCTTATATGGCAACCGATGCCCCTGCTACTACTACTAATAATAATAATAATAATAATAATAATAATAATAATAATAATAATGTTCCTATAACTAATATTGGTGATTATATAAGCAGCGAGGGTGCTACTGCTACTGGTGGTCCTGGTATAGATGCCGCTGCTGAGCCTGAGCCTGAGCCTGAGCCTGAACCTGAACCTGAACCTGAACCTGAACCTGAACCTGCTGCTACTGCTCCTGCTACTGCTGCTCCTACTCCTGCTCCTCCTGGTGATGCTGTTAATACTGAAACTGATAATGTAGTACAAAGCTGTCCAATCATAGGTGATCCAAATAATTATAGTTGGCCATCTGGAAAGGCTTATGTTACAATAATGAAAAAATATATACAGGACGTACCGAATGGTTGTACTAAAGAGAATCGACTAAGTAATTTAAATAAATTAAAAGCACTAGACTCCAATAATACAGAATTACAAGATCTTCCAGATGAAGACGACGATGTAAATACTTCAACTCAAACGGCTCTTAAATTATTATTTGATGCCGGAAAATTAACACCATTACTAGTAACCGGAGGAAAGAAAAAGAACGGTTCCAAGAAAAAGAAGGTAGAGAAAAAGAAGGGAAGAAAAACGAAACGCAAGACATATACCAAAAAGAAAAAGGGAAATTCTAAAAAACACAAAAAGAAGACCAAGGTAAAACGAAATACGAGAAGAAACTAAAAGCAACAAGAACAAGAACCAGAAAATGAAAAATTATATTAAAATAAGCAATTAAACATAAGTATTCTTGTTATCATATACTTATGTTTATTAAAGTGGATTATAGAGAAAGTGATTTACTTATGACAATGAATTTATTATTTAAAGAACATAGTCATGAAATACAGACGGAAAATTTGGCTATAGGTGATATTATTCTTTATAATAATGAATCTGTAGAGAAGGTTATATTTGAACGTAAATCTCTCTACGACTTGGCTTCTAGTATTAAAGATGGTAGGTATGCGGAACAATCATTTCGATTAAATGGTTGCTCACAACATAATCATAATATTGTCTATGTCATAGAAGGCGACTTTGAAAAGTATAATCCGACAAAAGGACGAATGGACAAGAAAACACTTTATTCCGCCTTAGTTACTCTGAATTATTTCAAAGGGTTTTCAGTCATAAGAACTAAAAATATCAATGAGACGTGCGAATTAATAATCAATTATGCCGATAAATTGGAAAAGGAACCCAAAAAGACGAGTTATTATGACGAAAACAAGGTCGAAAAGGAAGTCAATTATTGCGAAGTCATGAAAAAACAAAAGAAGAACAATATTACGACGGAAAACATGGGGGAGATTATGTTATCTACTATACCAGGTGTGAGCAACAAAAGCGCCATTTCTATTATGAAAGAATACAAGACAATAAAAAATCTACTAGCAGAACTAGAGAGAAATGATACATGCTTGGATACATTTAAAATCATATGTGACGGAGGTAAAGAGAGAAAAATAAGCAAAACATGTGTTGAAAATATTAAAAAATATCTTCTGTCTCAATAATAAATGGAAGAAATATACGAGTGTTTAGGCTACCTTTTAATAGCTATATTATTGTATTTGATAGTGAAACATATATTTGAATTGACATCCAAGTCGAAAGAAGGATTTATGGGTATATTCAAAGGAGATGGTAAAAAAGGCAAACAATCATCGGAAACGGTTACGATTACACAGCTAGAAGAAAATATAAAGCATATCCAAGAGGATACCGACAAATCCATTAAACAATTAGCTCTAGTGAAGAATAGAAAATATTGGGAACAGATGATAATAGCAATGGAAGATAGAATTAACTGCGCTTCTTTACAATCAGTAGCATCATTAGCGTCAGCGATAAAAGCAGATCCAGAAAATGAAAAATTATTATCTGTTATTGGTAATCTAAATGAGTTGAATAAATACAAGGAAACATTGAAGGAAAATATGAAGTATTTAGACGGATTGAAGTAATGGACTATAAAAAAAGAATATAAATATATGAGCTCTTAGTGATACAATGAATAATATAATGAATAATAAGTTGTATGAAGATAACTATAGTAAAATAGTCGAGTCGAAATATGGGATAAAGAGAGATAATATGAATGATAATACATTAACGAATAACATATCTAATACGCATTCCTATTCTATTAGCAAGGAGGAACGTGTTAATATGACCGCACATGATACTTATAGTGTAGATCCAATTGGATGTAAGGACGCTGATGATGCTTTTTCTGTATATAAAGAAAATGAAAAATTATATTTTGCGATTCATATTGCCGATCCAACAGAATATATAGAATTAAATTCGCATTTATGGAAAGATATTGTAAATAGAACAACTACAAAATATCCATCAAATCGTGCTCCCATTCATATGATGCCTGATAAAGTATTAGAACTATCTAGTTTACAGGGGTCATGGATCGGAAATATTAAAAATGCGATTACAGTATTGACCGAAATTAATTCAACCACCTATGAACCAATTAACGAAATAAAATTATTATTTACGACAGTATCTGTAAAAAAGGGAAATGGTTTTAGTTATAATGATGCGGCGTGTGTATGTGATGAAATTAGCGTGTTTAACATGGGATTAAAAATAAGCGAGACTTTAAAAGCGAAGCGTTCCTTAAAAACTAAAGGAATAAAGTTGAACGAAGTTAGGACCGCCTATCCCATATACGAAGAAGATCATGTATATTTGTACGAAGATACAAAACAAGAACGATTAATGAAACAAATGATTGCTGAATTTGCGATTTTTGCGAATTCCTTTGTAGGTGAATATTTGAAAATAAATTTAAATACAGGAATATTTAGAACATGTATTGCTAGTGAATGGTTACAAACTATTTATAATGAAATAACCGGTGAAGAATTATTACAAGAAATTATAACGAATGGTATTCGAGCTGATTACATGTCCAATGTGGAATCGCATGATCTGGTAGGAATGCCGGAATATTGTCATTTTACATCACCAATTCGTCGTCTGTCAGATTGTATATGTCATTATTTATTGAAATATATTTATTTTAAGCATAATAATAGCCGTAACCATAATAATAGCCGTAACCATAGTAATAACAATACAAATTATATCATCCCTTTTTCTGAGATGGAATTAGAACATTTGGCTGCAAAATGTTTAAAAATGACACGATTTGAGAAAAAGAATCAATATTTAGATATTAAATTCCGCTTACTACAAGTCATGGATAATATGATTTCAAAAAGTAAAAGCAAAAAAATAGATGTTGAATATTATATTACTAGTTATGCAGGGTTATTTTTGAATATTATTATTTGTAAAATAGATAATTTTCAGGTTCATATGTCATATACACTGCGCGTTCGCGATTATTTGAAAGAAATAAAACCAAAAGAGAAGCATCTTGTAAGTGTTACGCGTGTAAATTGTTTTACAAATTATGATGAAAACACGATACCTGAATTAGACAAACATATTTTAGAATAATTTAAGGAGATTGGAAAGAAAAAATGATTGAAATATTCGGAATATTTATAATATTTGGAATATTTATAATATTATGGTGAAACAAATTTCAGATTATCCGATTGATAAAACAGACAACATCGAATACAATTCTACTTCTACTTCTACACATGTAATGGATTTATATCGCATATCGAATCCGATCGATATTGAAACCATGGTTGTATATGTTCATGGTGGAAGTTTTATAAATGGGACTGAAGAAAACAAGAACGCGATAGATTGTAAAGATAAATTTAATGCAGAAGGTTATAACGTTATATCAGTGAGGTATACATTACAAACACAATCATCATATGATAACGCTTTAAATACCTATATGACTACAGGTGACTCATCAGATATATTGAACTGGAGTGTAAGCGCGGTTGTGTCAGCTGCTAATGATTTAATAGATGCTATAGATCACATAAAACAAATGGGTATTAAGAAGATAAATTTAATTGGATATTCTGCCGGAGCCATAATGTCATTATGTTGTGCTTTAGGACCGGATTCAATTACTGGTCTAAAGACATATGATAGAAGTATTGTACAATCTATAACGTCAATAGCAGGGTCATTAACAACACAATTAGGCGTTCCATTTTTCGACGGACTAGACGTTGATAGTCCTAATCTTATGATATGGCATGGGTCGGTTGACGAGACACTTGTCGTATCTGGTGCTCAATCAATAAAGAATAAATATGATGAGCTTGGTATCTCATCAAAATGTATATTGAATATATTAGAAGGTGTCGGTCATGATAATATTTGGACTATCCGTAGCAGTAATCTACCAAACAGTAGTTATGATGGTCTTTTACCTTTAGGAGCAGCATCATTATTCATAAATAATGAGAATCAAATACCATTAGTACCAATTTGCTTCCCTGCTGGCACACCTGTAACTACAGACCAAGGTGATATTGCAATCGAACTACTTGATATTGATAATCATACGATTCGAGGTAACAAAATAGTCGCCATAACTCAGACCAAAACTCTTGACAAACATATTGTTTCCATTCAAAAAGACGCTCTAGGAAATAATGTTCCATCTGCTATTACGAGTATTAGTAACGAACATTCAGTATTTTACAACGGTAAGATGCGTAAAGCCAAATACTTGGTTGATTTGTGTAAAAACGTTAAATTTATTCCTTATAAGGGAGAAACTCTTTATAATGTTCTCTTAGATAATCACGACATAATGATGATTAATAATCTCATTTGCGAAACACTTAACCCTAAGAATATTATGGCAAAGATTATTAATAGTGATGTTAGTCCTTCTCAAAAACAGGCCATATATAAACAATTATCTAGCAATATCAAGAAAGATATTCAGAATCAACGAGACAAACAAAAAATGCGAAAAAAAATGGTATATTATGTATAAAATGGTTATGTTATACCTAAATGGAAATTGATATTAATATTTATATTAATATCATATTAATATGATGTTTCGCGTATGATTGGATCCTTTTTAAGAAGAAGTCGTTTTATATACCTCGTCTCCTTTATAATATCCGGCATCTACAGCGCCTTTAGTATAATCATGTCCTCCCCAATTTGCGTCCATAGCATTAGTGCTTTCTGGACCAGTGGTTTCCTGTTCGTGAAACATTTTGTCTAAAGGTGTGTATTCTCCTTGATATAAATTGATAGGATCGTATGCTGGATAAGAATTTTCATTGTATGGGTCATCATCGCGTCCGGCATCGATTAGTTTTGTCTGTGGTGGCTCTTGGGTAGATAAAGGAATCGCATGAGCATCTGTACCGTATGTTAAAACTGGTGGAAGACCTCCTTGAACATCTGTAGGACTTGGGCGAAATTTATAAACAGGTTTTCCCTGAGCATCATACGAGTGTTGTAAAAACAAAACAGGACATTTGATATTTTGACTTCTTTGCCAATCAAGAAATTCAACATAATCTTCTAAATTATTAAACTTTACCGGATTGACTCCTGGTATTTTAGCCATTTTCGAATTATGTAAATATAGTTCTTTACCTTTTTGTATTAAAATATTGGGGCAATTGCTACTACTAGTATCAAATCCTTCAATAATATCCTGCGAAGTGTAGTTACAGCTGAAATATAATCCTAATAAAAAGACAATACCTATTATAATTAATTTAATCATGTATATATTATAGTTTTAGAAAAAGTAAATTTTGCGCGTAATAATATACTTTTTCTAAAAGGAAATAACTATTTTTGCTATACTTTTTTTAAAAGTATAATGTATATGAAAATATTGTACGTAAATGACGTAAATGCTCAACATTTTGACAATGAGAACAAAAAATACCCAGTGTTTGCCAAATATTTCAGTCCTACATGTCCTGCTTGTATAGCTATGGAGAGTGAATGGGACGATATGTGTAAAGATATTGATAAAAAATACAACACAGATATGATCATGGCGCAAATAGATCCTCAAGGGATGAATAAATTGGAAGATATGAAAACACATAGTGATGTTGCATACGTACCCTCCATAATGATTTTAAAAAACGGTCAAAAAGTAAAAGAATATGAAGGAGAAAAGCGAAAAGACAAAATGGTTCAGTTTTTAGTAGAGAATGGATTAATCAAACCGAAACGTGGAGGTAGTTGTTCTAAAGCAAGACAACATAAAAGCAGAAAAGGCGGAAAAAACAGAAAAGGTAGAACGAGTAAAACAAAACGAATTCGCAGAAAAACATATGGTCTATCAAAACGAAGAAAACAATCAAGGAGTGTGCGAAGAAGAAAGTCCAAGAAATAGATTATAAAAAGATGAGTAGAGAGAATATTACAATTATAACAAATAAAATTGATATAGTTATACGTTAAATATGAAATAACACAAATAATAAATATAAGATAGATTTTACTATAATATAGTTATCAATATAAAGTTAGACCATGAGTGATTTCAGTTTTATTGATAATATAGGATGGTTAAAGCCATTTATAATAGAGTTGAATAAATATTATAAATGTTCTACATCAAGTACATCAACTACATCCACTACATCAACATCTGATAGAATAGTAATGTTGTTTGAAGACCTATTAGAAGAGATAGATCAAGAGAACAAAGTTCAGTTGTCGGCAGACAAGTCGTCGACAGACACTGGTGACAGTAAAATATTTACAAATACTAAGATATCTTTTCAAGACGCAATTGAATTTGCAATTCATAATTTAAATACTATTTTCAGAAAAGATTGTTTTACTATACTGAATGAAAAACATTCCTGGATAAATTGTTTAAATATTGATAATTATGGTAAAGATACAATGTGTAGAGTTAGTCGAGGATTTGGAAATAGACTTGTTCCAATTGGTAAAAAATTCAACCCAATCTTTCACAATATACAATATAGCAATGTTGTAGCGTTAGCAAACCATAGTTACAGTTATTTGCGTTATTGTGTCGAAATTGAAACTATTTTAAAAACTCCTTCTAGTGATTATACTAGGTTTAGTATTAATAATGAGGTTGATGAAAACATGTTAAACCGTTTCTTCATAATGAATTTGAGAAATATTCAGAAAACAAACAAAAATCAAGGACCATTTGATGATATATTAGCTACATATGAGTCAAATGTACAAAATGTGTAACTATATGATGTAGTGTAATAGATTTGGGTTGTATTATCATATACTTAACCTATTTAGTTATGTAAATAATGTTATACATATTTTTCTTTTCGGTCAGTGTAACTAGCGATGATGTTATAATAAAAAATTGATAATCGAATTAAACATAAACTGATAGTATAAAATAATCAAGTATGCCAGCAATGGATAAGACTGTTCGTTTGCTAGACTTCAACATCTACGATGAAGTCGTAGAGAAAGATTCGTCAAGTGATAGTGATAACAACAGTGGTGAGTATAAATATAAACAAGATTCGAAACAATTTGTGATACAGATGTTTGGAATCAATGAAAAAGGTGAAACATTCAGTTTATTCGTAAATGACTATAAGCCGTTCTTTTACGTTAAAGTAGATGAAGACTGGTCGATTGAACGAAAGAGTGAATTCTTGAATCATATAAAAACAAAAATAGGTAAATATTACGAAAATTCAATTTGTGAATGTAAAATAATAAAGCGAAAGAAATTATACGGTTTTGATGGAGGTAAAGAACACAAGTTTATTCTATTTAAATTCAACAATACGATTGCTATGAACAAGGTGAAAAATTTGTTTTATAGATATGGTCCAGATGGTCGCAGATTATTGGAACATGGTTACATATTTCAAGATACAAATACGTATTTGTATGAAGCGAATATCCCTCCGCTACTTCGATATTTTCATATCAAAGAAATTAGTCCGTCTGGGTGGGTATGTATTCCTTTAAAAAATGCCAAACCACCTACAGAAAAGAAGACATCGTGCAAATATGAATTTGAAATAGGACATGCTAGTATTATTCCTCTCAATAACAAGGAAACCATTGTGCCTTACAAGATATGTAGTTTTGATATTGAGGCAAGTAGTAGTCACGGTGACTTTCCAGTGCCGATCAAGTCATATAAAAAGCTAGCAATTAGTATCATGGAATACCACGATGGTCTCGGAAATGAGGAGATAATCAAGGGTGATGTAACCAAAATTATCAAAACAGCATTCGGATACGATGATATGACAAACGTTGATAAAGTATATCCTAAAAAGGCACCTAAGCTGCCTTTATTAAATCGATTATTAGATCGATTATATAATGAACCTATCAAGGATTTATGTAAAGTGGTGTCAAATGAAAATACTATTGAAAAAATGTTTGAAAAAATGAATGCTGATGAAGACGACGATAATACGGAATATGATAGACGAAGGGTGAAAATCGACTTGAATACCAATATTCTCGATTTAATCAATAATTCTACAGTCAAACGTGAAGAAAAGGTAGATAAAATAACAGATGCTTTTCGCGGAGCCGGTTTTCCAGGATTGGAAGGTGACAAGGTGACCTTTATTGGTTCAACGTTTTTAAAATACGGCGAAGAGAAGCCTTATTTGAATAATTGTCTTGCCTTGAATACCTGTAGTGATGTGGATGAGATTGAAAATAGCGAAATAGTAAGTTATCGAACAGAACGCGAGTTATTACTAGCTTGGAAAGATTTGATTCAGAAAGAAGATCCTGATATTATTATTGGATATAACATATTCGGTTTTGATTATCAGTTTATTCATATTCGTGCTCGCGAAAATAATTGTGAAGAGGAGTTTCTGAAATTATCGCGTAATGTAAATGAGATTTGCGGAACAAAAGACGAAGATACAGGACTAATTAATATCGAAGAAAGTAAGATTGTCATTGCTAGTGGAGAACATGAATTGAAATTTATCAAGATGACTGGTCGTCTTCAAGTGGATATGTATAATTATTTCCGACGTGATTATAATTTGACATCTTATAAATTGGATTATGTTTCAGGGTATTTTATTGGCGATGATGTAAAAAAACTGGAACATGTTCATGATTCTGCGATTGATGCGGATACAGAAGTAGATGCTGAAACATATGATTCAAATACGACAGAAACCACCAAGATATATAGTAAGAATTTAACCGGATTGGAGAATGGTAGTTTTATTAATTTCGAGGAGACGAGTCATTCCACTGATTATTACAAGGATGGTCAAAAATTCAAGGTTTCAAATGTCGATAAAGAAGCTGGAACATTTGAAATAAGTAGTTTTGAAAGTCCGGATATGACAAAACACGTCAAGTGGGGTTTAGCCAAGGATGATGTAACTCCTCAAGATATATTCCGCATGACAAATGAAGGTCCTGATGAACGCGCAATTATTGCGAAATATTGTATTCAGGATTGTAACTTGGTTCATCATTTGATGAATAAGATCGATGTCATTACTGGTTTTACAGAGATGTCCAAGATTTGTAGTGTTCCTGTCAATTTCTTGGTAATGCGTGGTCAAGGAATTAAACTGACGAGTTATATTGCGAAGAAATGTAGAGAAAAAAAGACATTGATGCCTGTTTTAGAAAAGCCCTTATTTGACGAAGGTTATGAAGGAGCTATTGTACTTGATCCGAAATGTAATTTGTATTTGGATAATCCAGTAGCATGTGTAGATTATAGTTCTTTGTATCCATCGTCTATGATTAGTGAAAATTTATCACATGATAGCAAGGTATGGACGAAAGAGTATGATCTACAGGGTAATATGATTTTGGAAGTTGGTGAAAAAAACGACGCAGGTGAATTCATATACGATAACTTACCAGACTATGAATATGTAAATGTAGAACATGATACATATAAATGGATTCCTAATGCGAGAGGCAAAGACGTGAAAACCCATAGTGGAACAAAAGTATGTCGATTTGCGCAATTTCCAGTAGGACGTGGAATTATGCCTTCTATTTTGGAAGAATTGTTGGCATCGAGAAAGGCTACTAGAAAAATGATACCCCAACAGACGGATGAATTTATGAAGAATATTTTGGACAAGAGACAACTCAGTTATAAACTGACTGCGAATTCATTGTATGGACAATGTGGTGCAAAGACAAGTACGTTTTATGAAAAGGATGTTGCTGCGTCTTGTACTGCGATTGGTCGTAAATTATTAACATATGGACAGCGTGTTATTGAAGAAACATATGGCGATCTTATTGTCGATACCAAGTTTGGTAAAGTTCATTCGAATGCCGAGTATGTATATGGAGATACAGATAGTGTATTCTTTACATTTAATTTGAAAACACTAGATGGTGAAGACATACGAGGTCAGCGAGCGCTTGAAATCACTATTGAATTGGCCAAGGAAGCTGGTGAAATGGCGACCAAGTTCTTGAAGAAGCCACATGATTTGGAGTATGAAAAGACATTTATGCCATTCTGTCTTTTGTCAAAGAAGAGATATGTTGGAATGTTGTATGAAAACGATCCGACCAAAGGAAGTCGTAAAAGTATGGGGATTGTATTGAAGCGTCGTGATAATGCGCCAATTGTAAAAGATGTATATGGAGGTATTATTGATATACTGATGAAGGAGAAGAATATTCAAAAAGCAGTAGAGTTTCTACAAACCAGTTTACAGAATATTATCGAAGAAAAATATCCAATGGATAAACTCATTATTACCAAATCGTTGCGTTCGAATTATAAAAATCCGAAACAAATAGCACACAAGGTATTGGCTGACCGAATAGGTAAGCGAGATCCTGGTAATAAACCAAGTAGTGGTGATAGAATTCCATTTGTATATATTGAGACGAAAAATAAGGCAGCATTACAAGGTGAAAAGATTGAACACCCTGAGTATATTATCAAGAATAATATAAGACCTAATTATTCCTTCTATATTACGAATCAAATCATGAAACCGGTTCAACAAGTATTCGCACTTGTATTGGAAGATATTGATGCGTTTAAGAGAAAGAAGACGACCTTCCAAAGGAAAGTGGATTCTTTGAAAAATACAATTGACGACAAGGAAAAAAGAGAGGCAAAGATATCCGATTTGAGAAATAAGGAAGTAAAGGCCTTATTATTTGATAATTATTTGAGAGAAACAGACAATATGAAGAATAATATGAAAAGTATAACCTCATTCTTCGGATAAGACAAATATATAAAAATATAAAATTGTATAAGAAATGGTATAAGAAATTGTATAAGAAATTGTATAAGAAATTGTATAAGAAATTGTATAATTTTTTTTGGAAACATTATGATAGTAAATGCTGTTTTTGGTCAAACAAAACAATCCCATAAAAAAAATTGAAGTTGGGCGACGTACTTACGAATATAGTATCAATTCAAAAACTTAATAGTATGTCATCAACAAATTTCAAAAAACCAGGTTCTAATTGTTCGAATAATGATACCAAGGTAGGTAAACATGTTCACTCTCGTCAAGATGTTGCTCTTGCTGAATACCTTATTTCAGATTTAACATGTAAATGGAAGCAACATCTACCTGATATTTCAAAAAACATTCTACGTCTTGCTGTAAATTTGCTTGAATACGGAAGAAGTTATCGTAACAATATCGTTGGCAGTATTGTACTACAGTCTCGTACACAGAGAAGCAAACCTCTCTGTAAATTTACAAAAGGTCAGCTTATTCGGAGACTTGTTCAAATATCTACGGATTTCGCGGAGCAAGTAGATACTATCACCGCACAAAAAGAAAGACAAGAAGTGGAAAGACAAGAAGCAGAACAAAATGCTTGTCCAATTTGTTTAGATCCTCTCGAAAATCAAGCTCAATGTACATCTCCATGTGGTCATACATTTTGCTCTCCTTGTTTCGTAAAGAACATATCAATGGAACTGTCTCGAGGACATACGGCTAGATGTGCATATTGTAGAACAACTACTGTTGAGGTTGATGTAAGAAATGCCTGGTAATTATAACATTCCAGTAAAAAAAATTGAAGTTGGGCGGCGTACTTATGTGTAAATACATATACTGAGATAAAAGCTAATAAACATTGACCTGGATAAGTCATTAAACTGTCCTGAATCCTGCTTAAAAATCCTAGCAGGGTATGCTTATGACCCTTAACCGGACACGGCATATTGAGCATTCCCATGCCATCTATTGGTGGAGCCGGAAAGCTTTGGCCCAGAAACATTCCAGTGATTTTACAAGTATGACTAAGAGGATTTAACCATGATTACTCGGTAGTTGTAAAATTTGGGTGAGAGAGGAATGTGAGCTTCTTGTTCGGCTCAAAGTTACGGTAGAACAAGGTATAATGAAGCGTTAAAAAACAAATATGGCGATTTGAACAATGATATATTTAATGACGGTTGAATATATCAAAGGGATGATGGATTTGTTATAAAGGTAAGAAATTACTGCCTATGGTTAGTTAGGTCGTTATCATTATATTAGGTGGATAATTATACGAGACGGAAGATCATTTATAGTAGAGCTGATCACTCTATTATAAATAATTAGAAACTGAGTAAAATAGTTCGCTTTATGCCAGCCGATAGTTTTTAGAAGTGTTTATATCGGAAATTAATATATATACTTCATTGGGGGAGGATAATGGAGTTTTACAACACTCAATATTAACTAGTTTGGGCGCAGACTATTTAATATTTTTTTATATTTTGTGAATGAATCACTATAATAGTATATTATAATTTTTATATTATTATAATATATAATGTTTAATAGTGGTGTATTAAATGGACTATTTTTCTCTAACTTATTCGTGAAAAGTCGTAAGTACTTGAATCGTAAAGATAAAGAAAGTACAAAAAAACGCGCGAAAAAGGGAACCAGTCGCAGTAAGGGACGTAATAAGGGACGTAATAAGGGACGTAATAAGGGAACTCGTAAATACAAAATGCGAGGTGGATGAGGCGAACCTGCTTTACCTGTTTCTTTACCCACTATTTCAAAATTAATGAAAGGTGGATGAGGTTCAGATAATCAGATCATAATGTAATTATCATGAATGAGTACATTCCGGAATGACATGACTAATAAGTATTTAATATCATCGATATTATACAATTTAGTTATTGATATAGTGAATTAATTGGCTCATAATAGGTAGTGCATATTTTTACAATAAAATCAACCTGTATTATTAATAATTTATATCAGAATATGCGATATATATTATTTCGATTATTTTTGCGTTAGTAAATTAGCAACAGTCCAAGCACCAAGTGCTATCCACATACCATATAATACATTTCCTGCTTCATAAATAATCCACCGAAATACATTACAATGTGGCATTACTAAAAGAAATGGTGAAGCAAATATACCATACCATGTATATGGTGCGCAATAATAAACATACAATTGTGAGCAAATATAATGAATTACTATCCAACTAAAATAAAAAATAATTAATGATTTTATTTTAATAAGGAAATTAAGTAAATAGTCAAAATATACTGAGAACATAATTAACTACGTAACCACATCTTTATATTAATTTGGATTAACACTATTCATCGATATACTCTTCTTCAATTAGTTCTTCATCTGACACCACAACATCTTCAACTTCTTCTTCATCGTCATCATCTTCTAATGTTTCATTATTTCGCAATTCGAAATTATTAGTAAATAATATATTAGGGGTAGATGTAGTATATATATTTGTAGGTGTTTGAACAAAATAATCTACATCGATAGACCTATTATTAAAATTATTGAATGAAAGATCAGAAGTGATAAGATATTGTTGAAATGTATTGGAAATTTGATTTGTAAATAGATCTAATAAATTATTTGTACTATTTGAATTGGTAGTTGAAAATGTGTCCATATTATTTCGCGTATTTGTTAAATTATTCGATATATCACTCTCGTTTGTTGAAGATCTTGATTGTATAGGTTGTATAGGTTGTACAGGATCTACGCGCGGTACATGTGGTACAGGATCTACTCGTTGTATTGGATCTACAGGTACTACTGGTGTTGGTTCAATCGGATAATCGCGTATATCGTATCGACATACAGGACATAGGACACTTTGATTAAACCATACCATCAAACCTTCTTCAATAAAACAATGACCACAATGTTTTATTCTACTAATTCGATCACCCTCTTGGAACGATGTTTGTAGAATAGGACACGTTGTATTAATCATTGATTCGTTTATATTGATTAATTCAGTAGCGTTTGCGATTTGCGCGTGTGTAGGACGAACCGTGACAGGTGTCAAATTATTCAAATCAGTATTAAACATATTAAAAAACTGATTAAAAAAATCGGTATTCGTCAATTGGCTCATTCTAGCACCATTGTCTGTTACATTATTGGTACCTAGTCTAATATTGGTTGGTCTAATAATGTTTGGTCTAGCACGTCTTGTATTATTAGATGATCGGTTATTCATAGTATATGTTCTAGGAGCCACGTGTGATCTAGAATTAAAATTATTTCTAACATTAGGCACGGTTCTATCATTTGAATTTCTATATATTCTCTCTGCCCAGGTGTTGGTGTTTGTACCAGGATCATTATTATTACGATTCATTGTATTGAATGGATAGCGAGGTGTATTATCGGTATTAGGTAAAGATTCACCTTGACTATTTAATTCACGAATACCTGATTCAATTCTTTGTATTGTGTCATTTGTATGCATTTGATTCATATGTGTATAACGAGCTAAATCAGAATATATATCTAACATACGATTCCTTATTCTATTATCATTGTTCATAGTATTATATGATATGATATTATTTTTATATTATTTATTTAAGTAGTTTAAACATTTACCGATATTATTATATAATATGGAAGGTAAAGGTTTGACAGGCTTAGCAAATTTAGGTAATACATGTTTTATTAATTCATGTATGCAAGTAATAAGTCATACACATGAATTCAATAAGTTTTTAGACAAAGATAATGGTTCTTATAAGGACAAATTAACAGCATATCATAACAAAGAATATATACTTGATTCCAAGTTATTAGTCGAATGGGATAATTTAAGAAAGTTAATGTGGCATAAAGATCAGATTATTTCACCAGGTGGTTTTATAAAAGCAATCCAATTTGTCGCGAAACATAAAGGCAAAGATATCTTCACTGGTTATGCGCAAAATGACTTGCCTGAGTTTCTTTTATTCATTTTAGAAACATTTCATAATGGTATGAGACGTGAAGTAGATATGGTTATAAAAGGAAATGTCAAAAATGATACAGATGGACTAGCTGTGAAATGCTATGAGATGATGAGAACAATGTATAGCAAAGAATATTCTGAAATTTTAGACATCTTCTATGGAATACATATTTCTAAAATCGAAAGAGAGGATGGTGAGCTAATGAGTACAACACCTGAGCCTTATTTCATGGTTGATTTGCCTGTACAAATGAAACAGGGATTAAGCATTTACAATTGCTTTGAGAAATATTGCGAAGGAGAAAAAATGGAGGGAGAAAATGGTTGGTTAAACGAAAAAACAAGCGAAAAGGAGGACGTCGTAAGAAAGATTTCGTTTTGGACATTGCCAAAGGTATTGGTTTTAGACTTGAAGCGGTTTACACCGGATGGGAGAAAAATACAAGTACCGTTAAATATTGAAACCGATGATTTGGATTTACGCAAATTTGTAGAAGGATATGAAAAAGACAGCTGTATATATGAACTATATGGAGTATGTAACCATAGTGGAGGAACGTTAGGTGGTCACTATACAGCAACAGTTCGTGTACGAAATGAATGGTATTTATTTAATGATACAAATGTATCCAAAATAGACTTTAATGGAAAGAATAATACTTCAGGATATTGTCTTTTCTATCGAAAAAAAGGAAATAAATAATATAAATAATATAAAGAATATATAAATAATGTTGTTGTCATTTGATTCAATATTAGGAATTCCAACAATTCAAGATGGTGGAATAAATACAAAAAATGGAAATAGTCGGAATAGTATGGGTATGAATATGGGTGTTCCTGCTATATTATTACTTGCTGTAATTATAATACTTTTTGTATTGTTGTTTGCCAATTTAGGAAAAACGGATACAACAAGCAGTGTAAGTGGTTCAGGTTCAGGATCAGGATCTTCTAATATATTGACTATCTTATTAGGTGGTGTAGTATTAGTAGTTATTTTGTTGAATGGTTTTCAGTATTTTTTCAACGTCAATCTTACAGCACGTTTGAATAATTTATTTACGGATACGCCTTCTTTGGATTTAGTGGTCGATCAGCCAATGTCTCAAGAAATCGCACCGGTTCCTGAAATAGAAATTAAAAAGCAAGTATTCCACATTCCTGGAAATAATTATACATATGACAATGCTGATTCATTGTGTAAAGCATATGGCTCACGTTTAGCAACGTATAGCGAAGTTGAAGATTCTTATAAAAATGGTGCCGAGTGGTGTAGTTACGGATGGTCTGATAGACAATTGGCTTTATTCCCTACGCAAAAAGATACTTGGAATCATTTACAGACGGTGGAAGGTCATGAAAATGATTGTGGAAGGGCCGGAATAAATGGTGGATTTATAGCAAACGAAAATGTAAAGTTTGGAGCAAATTGTTTTGGATATAAACCAAAGATTACTGATACCGAATTAGACATGATGCAGACAACACCCTTATACCCAAAAACATTAAAAGATATCAAGGAAGAAAAGAGAGTTGATTATTGGAGAAGAAAAATCCCTGAAATTTTGGTATCTCCATTCAATAAGAATGTCTGGAGTTTATTATAAGAAATTGATTATACTATTACAAGGATAGAATAATCATAATAATCATAATAATCGTAATAATACAATATTTAAAAATTATTGTATTCTTATTACATATGAATAAAAATACAAACAAAAAGAATACTGATTTTACAGTAGATATCGTAAAAGGGTACAAAGGCATCATGGATTTAGATTTAACACTTGTTCCAAACGAATTAAAAAAGCAAATGATTGACCAACATTATAAAGATATTGATATTTATAACATAGAACAATCATTGTTAGAACCAAGATTAAGGTATGAAAATACAGTAGAGCGAATTGAAATGACGCATAAAAAAACACAATCACTGATATTAAAACGTTTAAAACTACAAGAAGAAAAACGATTACAGCATAATAAAGATTACAATAAATAATTTTACACTCCCATTAAGTAGTAATAATAATATAAAGAGATTTTATATTTCTAATGTAATATGATTGCTTCATTTTTAAACTATATTTTTGGTTATAACGAAACCAACACCTATAATACTACTAATAATACTACTAATAATAAGATAGATAAATTGTGTAAAAAACTTCCATACGAATTAGTAAATATCATACTTGATTATGATGGACAGATCAAGTATAAATATAAAACAAAGAATAGCATTGATTATCATAAATATGTAAATGTAATCCATAAACACGATGAAAGATACAATGTAATCACGCCGATTATTGGTAAAAAACATAAAATTATGAAAGAGACTGAGATATCTTCAAATAAATTGGGTTTTGAATTTGTGATCAGTTTTGATAAACAGCCTTGTATGCTATTATGCTATGAAAATAACAAGTCTATTACAAATAATTTTTTTATAAGTTATGTAAATATGAAGGAAGCACGAGCCATAATAAGTAGTGATATAATAAGAACAATTTATAATTGAGTGGTTTGAAGGAAACAAAAAGAAAATTAGTATTATAATATAAATATAAAGATGTTTTTTTATATTTATATATAATGCCAATTACACGACTTTCTAATATTGATCAATTTAGATATATATGTGGAAA
>TARA_B110000037_G_scaffold223189_1_pt1 | contig 22113 bp, 16 predicted proteins | sample TARA_B110000037 | Tara Oceans TARA_B110000037 (sample SAMEA4397196) | marine metagenome | biome: Polar Biome; feature: [MIX] marine epipelagic wind mixed layer (ENVO:01000061); material: water (ENVO:00002006), including particulate matter (ENVO:01000060) such as... | depth 10-100 m
CCAAGCCGCTTGGACGGAGCTGGTCAGGGGTTTGGCAACACTGGTATCATCTGCATCATCCGCTACAGCATCATCAGCTACGGGGGTATCGACTGTCATACTACTTACCTTTTCTTTCGCAGTATTGCCTAAATATTCACTAACATTTCCCTTTTCTTTGTAGGTAACATTGGTATCATTATCTGTTGATTCAAGCATCGATATAGTCTAATATAATATTATTTTTATTATATTATTCAATTTAATTATTAGTTGTACTTTTCCAAACAGTATCACATAATGAGCAAATATAAACAAATCTCATATTAGTATCATCATATCGCAGGTATATTATTTCTGGTGTAGTTTCAATATCATCATCGACTTCTCCCTTTTTTTCTTCTCCTGAAGTATTTGAAATACATTTACTATTAGGACATTTTATATCATACAATCTTGGCAGCGTTGGATCAAGTTTTGTATACCGATTTACAATGTGATTGTATGAACTTTCTTCCATTTTGTCAGATTTTGAAACACACACATTGTCTAAATTAGCAATAAATCCTGGATCTTCATGTCCACATTTTCTACAATAGTAAATAAGACTATTCTCATCCTCTTCATTCAACTTAATATAATACATATTATCGCATTTTGTACAAAAGTTCATGGTGTTCGTATATATTATCTTAGTAATATATATTTATTTCAATTTATCTAACTATTAATTGTTTTAACCAACTCATTAAAATGTGATATTATAGAATCATAGTCAATTGTAACTGACATATTATAAACATTTATAGTTTGTGTGGTGTTATTAACTGGCAAAGTTTGTAATATTTTTAGAGATTTATTTATTTCATCATGGTGTTCAATTGCATATTTTTTCATAATTGGATAAAACCCATAAAACATATCTGGTAACCAGTTTTTATTTAATATCCCACAGAGTGCAACATTAAAATTCATATATTCAACAATATTTTTATATGGTATACACTGTGGGTTTTTTGCTGAAAAACCCGGTTCATTTGTTAAAGGATTCTCATTTAATAATGTTAATAATGTCATTAATACACTGCGTATACTTTGACAAGCTGTCCACTGCTCCCCCGACCATGTGTTCAAAATAGATACACAAACTTTCCCATTTCGATACAAATTAGGGTTGAAACGGGTTTTCCCATCATTTGTATGATATTTAACCTTGGGTGGAGAGAAAGGATAATCAGTAGGATAATCAATTTCAAATAAATAAAAACCATGATGATATGGCGTTCCTTCTGGTCCAATAATCATTGCATAACCCTTTAACATATCACTTTCATCATGAACATAATATATTCCGTTATCTGTTAAAGGCTGTTTAATTATACTTACGACATCTTTTAATAAACGATTTTTCCCAATTTTGCTTTTCGACATATTATAATAAACTTAAGAAACTTTTAAATATATATTTCTTTTATTTAAAGTAAGAGCGCGTATGCTTTTAAAAAATGTTATTTATTGAAAGAGACAATTAAATTGATATAAAAAAATATAACGCTTATAATAATACCAGACATGTCACATACACTTACTTTAGATGGTTTATTAACAACGTGTAAAGTACGAGACGGTAACCCAATCACACATACACGAATAGGAGATGTAGGATTGGGGATATACGGTGGATCCTATTCAATTCCAGACGATTCAATGGATGATTTCTGGAGATTATACACTAAAGATGTGATTGAGGGTGGTAAGGACAGTTACTTAACAGAAGTTCAATTGAAAGACGCGGGTCCGATTTTAATTGATTTAGATGAACGATATAACAAAGATGTTACTGAAAGACAGCATCAATATGGACACATAGAAGATACTGTTGGGTTGTATATAGAAAAACTTCAGGAACTTGTTATTTTAAAAGATGATATTTCCTTTCCTTGCTTTATTATGGAAAAAGAAAGGATTAATAGTAAAGTAAAGGACTATGTAAAGGATGGTATTCATATAATAATGGGTATTAATATTCCACATCCAGTACAATTATTGTTACGTTCAATGGTATTAGAAGATATTAGTGTTATATATGAAGATTTGCCATTAATTAATACATATAAAGAACTTGTAGATATTGGTATTCCAAGAGGTAAAACGAATTGGCAAATATTTGGTTCAAAAAAGCCAGGGAATGAAAGGTATGAATTAACAAAGGTGTTAACGATTACGATAAATAAAGACGGTGAAGTATTTTATAAGGAGGAAAAACATGTTAAAATTAATGAGGATTTTCTAAAAAATATAAGTGCTAGAAATAGTAATAATGTTAAATTAACCTTGAATGATACATCAATTAAATATATTGAACAGAGTAAAAAAAAGATAAAAATAAGTAAAAAGGGTACAGTTACAATTCATAAAAATAAATTGGACACGTTAGTTGATTGTCTTTTGATATTCCCAGCTATTAATAGTTTGGAGTTATGTAATGCTGTAATTGATAAAGTAGTTGAGGTGGTTATGCAAGATGGTGAATATTCAATTAAAGAGGGATTTGAATTGGTTGATATGTTAAATGAAACATATTATGGTCTTGGGTCATATGATAATTGGATAAAGGTGGCCTGGTCACTTAAAAGCATTTCAAAGTTCCTTTATCCGGCCTTCTTAAAGATGTCTTCAAAAAGTGCTACTTTTGACTGGGAAGCGAATGATTGTTTTGAACAGTGGGCTAAACCATCGGAGCCTAATCTCACAATGGGTAGTTTAAAATATTGGGCAAAGGAATGTAACCCTGAAGCATATGATATATTAAAAACAAATGGTATTGATTATTTTGTTTATAAATCTTGTGAAGGTGAAACAGAATATGATGTTGCAAAACTGGTTCATAATATTTATGAAGACCGTTTTAGATGTTGTAATATTCGGTCAAAAACGTGGTATGAATATAATAATAGTAGATGGCATAACATTGAATCCGGGACAACTCTTCGCCAGGCTTTATCACAGAAGATATCAACTATTTATCATCAGGCGGTAAAAAAAACCCTTGATAAAATGGGACATATTGATGAAATGGATGAGGACGAGGATAAGGAAAAGGCACTGCGCAAAGAGGCATATATAATGTCACAAATGGCTTTAAAATTAAAAAAGACTACGTGGAAGCAGAATATTATGCGGGAGTGTAGTGAAGTATTTTATGAAGCAAATTTTCAAGACAAGTTGGATACATTTACACATTTATTATGTTTTAAGAACGGTGTCCTTGATATGAATGAAAATATATTTAGAAAGGGTAAACCAGACGACTACTTATCACTATGTACAAACACAAATTACCAAGAGTTTGATCCAACCGATCCTACACAGGTTTTAATCCGAGATGAAATTAATGAGTTTATGAGCCAATTATTTCCAAATCGCAATGTTTGTCAATATATGTGGGAACATTTAGCAAGCACTTTAAAGGGGTCTAATCTAAACCAAACATTTAATATATATTTTGGAGGAGGAAGGAATGGGAAGTCTAAACTTGTTAATTTAATGGGGCGCGTTCTTGGAGATTATAAGGGTTCGGTACCATTAACAATTATCACACAAAAGAGAAGCAATATTGGAACAGCATCTCCAGAAATAGCACAATTGCAGGGGACAAGATATGCTGTAATGCAAGAACCCTCAAAAAATCAAAAATTAAACGAAGGACCATTTAAGGAATTGGTTGGTGATGACCCTCTTCAGGGGAGAGCATTATTCAAAGATACGGTCACATTTATTCCGCAATTTAAATTGGCAGTATGTACTAATGTTTTATTTGATATTAAAAGTAATGATGATGGAACGTGGAGAAGAATTAGAATTGTAGATTTTGTTTCAAAATTTGTAGATAATCCATCAGAAAACCCGGAAGACCATGAGTTTAAAATAGATCTCAAATTAGATGATAAATTTATAACTTGGGTTCCTGTCTTTACATCACTATTGGTAGAAGTATTATTTAAAACTGGTGGAATTGTACACGACTGTGATGAAGTGATGGCTTCTAGTCAGAAATACAAGGAACAACAGGATTATTTTGCAGGTTTTATGAAAGATAGGGTTTGTGCCCATCCTACAGGATTGCTAAAAAAGGGGGATGTATATTCTGAATTTCAAGAGTGGTATTCAGAATTATACGGAGGAAAAATTCCAAGTGGAAAAGAGTTATATGAGTATATTGAGAAAGATATTGGTAAGCCTACAAAACGCGGGTGGAGAGGTTATACCTTGTGTCACGATTACGATTTGGTAGATGATGATATGAAACCAAACGAGATTAATTAATTATCTTCGTTTCGCTCGTTTCGTTCGTTTAGTTCGTTTCGCTCGTTTCGCTCGTCTTGTTCTTTTGTAATTACGTCTAAATCTTTTTGTTTTACGTCCTTTATATCTTCTACGTTTTGTTTTACGTCTTCCACCCCCTTGAATACTTTTAGGACTAATTTGGTTCACCACTTTTTTTAAATTTTTTGCAATAGTATCCCTAACGTTATTTAATACCGCTTTTGCATTTGCAGTGCCTGTATTATATAAATTTGTAGCCTTTTCTTTTGCTGTATTAATCATAGCATTAGCACCAGCTTCTCCCGCTTTTTTAACAGAGGCGACGGCTTCTCCTGCTGTCATAGCAGTCTCAGCACCGGCATCTCCGGGTTTTTTAACAAGGGTGTCGGCATCTCCAAATTTCATAGCAGTAGAACCGGTATCTCCAGGTTTTTTAAAAAGGGTGTCGGCATCTCCAAATTTCATAGCAGTAGAACCGGTATCTCCGTCTTTTTTAAAAAGGGGGTCAGCATCTCCAAGTTTCATAGCAGTAGAACCGGCATCTCCGTCTTTTTTAACAATGGGGGCGACCTTCATCATTTCATCCCCCCAAGAATCATCTCTCTTACCCATCTCATAAAACCCTGGGTAGGGTATTTTCGATTCATCTGGAGATTGTCCAACCGCACCATCGCTGCCAATATCTGCAAAGGAGCTGGGTGATGGTGTTTTTGTCACCACTGGTGTAAACACTGGTTCATTTATAGTTTGATGGGTTTTATCCAACTCTTCGGCTAAAGTAGGACCAACATATTCTTTTGAAACAGGTGAAGATGCCATTGAAAAAACTTTTGCACGATTGTGTTTGCGCTCACTCCAACATATGGTTCTATCACCTTTAGCACCATTCGTATATCTGTACCAAGGTTGTCTAGGTTTTGATCTTATTCTTGATGACATTTTAGATATATAATTATGTTAGAAATTAATATAATTATGTTAGAAATATAATATGCAATGTATCTAAATTTAACGCCTGTGTTTTGTTTTGCGATTACATCTACACTTCCTGCGTTTGCAACAACCGCACATCTTTTTTTTATTTTTTCTTGTTTTGCATTTACATTTGTGACGTTTGCAACATGCACATACCCTACCTTTTGCGGTTTTACCCTTCCCCTTCTTTGATTTCTTGCGCCTGCGACGTCTGGTTTTGCTGCCATGTCCCAGATACATCCCTATATTTATAGAGGTGTGTTGCGATTGTTGAAGCGTCTTTTTAAGACGCTCTATTTGCCTCTCCTTCTCTTGCATTTCAAACACACTGGTTTTTATAAACTTCTTAACCACACCTTCATTTGTGCTTCGGTTATCTTTAACAAACATATTAACGTTTTCATTAAACAAAATTATTAATTCTTCTAGTTCTATTTCTCCTTGTTCTATTTCTTCTTTTAAAATATCTTCGTTGTGTTTTTTAAGCTCTTCTATTTGGATGAGTTTCGCCATTGTAGGCCCGCGATGGCGACCATCCATCGACAGAAACCCTTTCCCGATTGAGTCATGTTTTGTTTCGTTACCACTCATATTTATATATATTAATTATAAAATAATTAATATTTATAAAGATTATATCTTAATGCGTTTGTATAATTCTAACGCAACCAATCCTCCAGCAACCTGTGCAAGTATATATGGTAAAAGATCTTCTGAATTAAGTTTCCCTGCAGCAGCCATCATAATAGATACGGCGGGATTGAAATTACCCCCAGAATAACGACCAACTGTCATTATTGCTATTGCTAAAGCAATTCCGATTGGAACAGCAGAACCTGTTGCTAGTATGACATACAAAAAGAAAAATGTTCCCAAAAATTCAGCTACAAATCTATTCATTTATAATAATACCGAATACTTTATTTTAATTACAATACTTTAAAGTTTGGGTCAGTGGAATATCCATCACCTTTAATAATCTTACCACATCCGTATTGACAAGAACGAGTATTAAATAATACTCTTGGTCCTCCATACAGGCGCTTCCACTGTGTAATATCAGAGCCTGAACCACCATTTGCATAATAAATATTTTTACAATCTCCACCATATTTTGGCTCTTTGGCTAAACCAAATAATGGACCATAACCATATACTGAGTTACATTGCTCCCCTTTATAATTATAGCATGTTTTACCTGGTGTAAGTTTTGCCACACGCCTTCTAATGTAATTTTCTCTTGCAACCTGAGCACCATCTAATTTTGTTGGAGAAGGTTTGCTGGCATTATTAAGTTCCATTAAACGAAGCGAACAGCCCTTTGTTTGCATACCAGTTGGTGATTTATATTTACCCTTGAATGTTTTTAACATTGTCTATATTATATAAATATATAAATTAATTTTGACTAAATATTATCCAAAGGTGTTTTCGCCACTATATTTAATATATAGAAATCCGTCCTCATCCCTATGGTCCATATAACAGTCTGATACTAATCTAGCATTATTTATTAAAATACCGGCTTTACCTATAAAAAGAAAAAGTCCTAAACTTGGGTGAAGACATATTCTTTTTCGTATTACATATAAAAATTGCCCCATTGTAAGATCTCGAGGAACTAGAAATTTTGTTTTATCTACATTTTGTATTGTTGTCCCTTGTCTTTCACATATAATTGGAATACGGTCAGGATATTTTGTTATTACATTACTAGATTCACTCTTCCGTTCTTGAAAAGTTTTTTTTTTTTTAAATGAAGGAATTTTATTTTTAAATGAAATTGTGTTTTTATAAAAAATATTCATTTAATAATACCTATATAATATTAATATTATTATCTCTCTATTCTGTTATGACACGAGGTGCAATATTCATTGAAATTAATTCTTGTGTCAGCAGTTTATATGCATACGGAATATTCAATCTAGCAAATGATGTTCTATTATCACACGTCTTGCATTGATGAACACCCTTTTTATCATTAAAGATTGCAAATAATCCACACTGCCTACAAGCATAAACAACAAACTTATCTGACGAATCATACATCCTCCCCTTTGTAAAACGACTACAACCGTGGGATATCATACAATCACGTTCCATCTCACCATACCGCAAACCACCCTCGCGTGCACGTCCTTCCGCGGGTTGTCTTGTTAAAATAACCATCGGTCCCTCGCTTCTTGCATGTGCTTTATCGGCAACCATATGTTTCAACCTTTGATAAAACGCAGGACCTATAAACGTGGCTGTTTCTAACAATTCGCCTGTAAAACCATTTGTTAATAATTTATTTCCGTGACTTTCAAATCCATTTTTGGAAAGTAGTTTTTTTATATAGGATATGGGCAATTCATTAAAACTAGTTCCATCGCCAAATAATCCAAATTCCAATAGCAAAATTCCAAGTAGTGTTTCTTTTAATTGACCAATAGTCATACGGGAAGGAATCGCATGGGGGTTAATAATTATATCAGGACGCAAGCCGTTTTCATCAAAGGGCATGTCTTCTTCTGGCAAAACGATTCCAATTGTTCCCTTTTGTCCGTGCCGACTACTAAACTTGTCTCCGATATTTGGCTTTCTATAAATTCGCGTTTTTACTTTTGCAAATGTATATCCATCGCCATTTCTATGAACATAGTTTTTATCAATATATGCTTCTTCTGTCGCCCGAAATGCCTTGCTATGGTCTTCATATTTAATAACCTTTGTAGGATCATTTTTATGGTCTTTAATCGGGGAAACCTTACCCAGTATGATATCTTTATTTTGTACCAACGTATTTTCTGGAACAACACCTTTACTATTTAATTTTTTATAATTACCAAATTTCATTCCTTTGGTTTTTGATTTATCCGGTTTACATCTAATCTCCTCATCGCCGTAAATTTTTTTGTCCTCATCTTTATCTGTATGATATATTGTTGCCGCAAATAAGCCGCGGTCTAAGGCTGCTTGATTAAATATTAAACTATCTTCCTGATTATAACCCGAATAACTCATAATTGCAACCATTACATTCATTCCGGATGGGATTCTATTAAGTTTGATAAAGTTCATTACTCTAGTATCTACCAACGGACGAGCCGGCGTTGATAACACATAAGATGTTTTATCCATTCTATTATGATAATTAGTTGTATAAACACCCATAGCTTGTTTTCCCATAGCACACTGATATGTATTTCTCGGAGATTGGTTATGCTCTGGATATGGGATACAACTTGCAAGAATACCAAATATCGTACTCGCATGAATTTCACAATGTGTCCATTTAAATCCCGGAGTTTTTAGTTTTTTTTCATTAATTGCAATCATACTAAAATTTTGTTCTTCTGGATCAATATATTCAATCACAGCCTCATTAATTTTATGATTTAATGATAGTTCATCCCAATTTAATTCTCCAGAATTAAGTTTTTTTATAAATGTTTTATCCGTCAATAGTTTTTTATTTTTTACCCTAAGTATTGGGCGCGTTGGTCGTCCGGCATCATTGCATAGTCTGATTTCCATCGCAACATAATCAAATACGATACTAGTATAAATATTTAAAATGCCTGTTAACTTTTTTGATTTTAAGAAGTTATATAATTCGGTAGGTTTTTCTGTGATGCCTAACCAAGCTCCATTTATAATAACTTTAACTTTATTATGTAATTCAATAGGTTCTTTGTCATCTATTTCAATGATTTTACCTTTAATTATATCATATAATGGCGTACTATTCGAATTTATAGTGATATGGGTTAAATAAGATAGGTTTTTTACAATACCGATTGGTTGCCCTTCTGGGCTTTCTGCTGGACAAATAAACCCCCAACTTGTACTATGTAGTTTTCTGGGGGGAATTAATTTACCACTTTTATCAATAGGTGTTCCTACGCGACGCAAGTGACTCAGACTCGAGACATATGTTAAACGATTCAGAACTTGTGCAACACCTACTTTATTTGAACCCGCACTCTTTACACCAAAATCACCTGTTGCTAGGGCTCTTTTAATCCCATTTTCTATGGTTGTAGATTTAACAATCTTATAAATATTTGTTCGGTTAATTATATTCAAATAATCATCAGTTGACCTCCAAGATCCATTATTAATCTCACGTAAAATCTGTTTAGACATGTCTTTTACAAGTTTGTTAAAATAATTACGAAACAAGTTATTTAAAAGTGTTCCTGTCAAATCTAAACGTTTATTATAGTAGGCATCGCGGTCATCTGTCTTTCGCCACCCAAAACTAGTACGGAGTAGTTTATTCGCCATCAATCCCATAAAATAAATTTTTTGTATTCCAGTTCTACAGTGTGGGTATAAATCGTTTTCAAGAACATTCTTTGTAAACTCAGACTTTTTTCGCTCACCTTCTTCTTGTTCCATATTAATAGGAGTGTACATTGCATGACTTGTAATATAACATACCGCTTCTTCACGGGTCAAATATTCAGAAGCATCAATTATAGATGCTCTTAACGCATATACCATTTTTTCTATATTTTTATCATTTAAATTCAAACAAATATAACTACATATTTTCTTGTCTTCAATAATACCCAGTGCTCTAAAGACTATAAATAATGGAATAGGCTGTTTTATTCTGGGTATTACTATATATAAAGGATGTCCGAAGCCATTGTTTTTGCGACTAACCATCATATTTATTTGTTTGGGTGAAATACATTTAAAATCTGGTATGGATTTTATTTCCGCCAACCAAGACCATTTAGTATTTTTTTTTGTATTAAAGCATTGTACTCTATTTTCAGCAGCACGTTCTTGTACAATACACGTTTTTTCGCTTCCATTGATAATAAAATATCCACCTGCATCATAACGACATTCCCCAGTTATATTTGGATTTAAATGTGCGTTTTGTGTTAAAACACATACTGAAGACCTAACCATAATTGGTATCTTACCAATGTGTACCTTTTCAAGATTTTTATATAATGTTTCCGAATTTTGCAGTTTATCCCCCGTTCTATGAATTATTTTAATATCTATATCGATAGTCATTGCAGATGCATATGTAAAATTTCGCAAACGGGCCTCTTGTGGATACATTATTTTTGTAGCACCATTATTTTCATGAATTTGAGGTCTATATATATGAAAATTTTTGAATGATAAAATTAACTCCAAGTTATACTTTTTATTTACAGTATCATAATCTTGTTCAGAATGAATAACTACGGGATTAAACATCTCTATCGTATCTGTAATGCGATTATTAATAAAATCATTATATGATTCAACCTGATGCCGAATACAACGCTCCAAGTGTTTATCTTTAAAATATAATTCGATAAGCTTCCATATTGAGTCGGTATCAAGTTGTTCTTTCATGTTTTTATTATCATACATAAGGTATTATTACCTTTTCAATTTATTTTTAAATGGTTTCATAAAATATAATATATATATGTATATATGAAAAAAAATGATAAAAACACCTTAGAACCATCTAGGGATGTTTCCGGGAACAAGCCATTATTTGGTTTAATAACTCCAATTTCATATAACAACGACAAATTAAATGATATAAATGCTTATAATCCAAGTTTTAATATGGGATTAAATATAAAAAAAGGGCTCGACGACAAAACAAAAAAATGCGAAGAATTAAAAAAATCGATAAATAATAGCATCAATCGAGAAACCGAATTACTTCAATTTTTAAATAACGTAACAAAAAGTTATAATTTAATTTATAATGATGACAATAAAATAATAACCAATACTTTTAAACCACGTGTTAATTATAAATCAAAATATAAATTTACTTTACCACCAATTAATATTCATCCGCCAATTCCACCTCCACCACCCCCTAGGCCTTTACCAAAACGCGACGTTATTATTGATAGAGAAATAGGTGATATATCAGACCTTTTATCTTTAATACAAGACTATCCTTTAAAGCCTGATATACGTTATAATATTAATATGAAAGCATTACATGATATCAAAAAACCCCTGTTGTCACTAAATAATATGATAGGTATGGAAAAGTTAAAAAATTCAGTAGTAGATCAAATTATATATTTTTTGCAAGGGTTGGACAAAAATAATGATTTTATGCATACCGTTATTTATGGTCCGCCCGGTACTGGTAAAACAGAAATAGCAGAAATGCTTGGAAAAATATATTCATCACTGGGTATTTTAAAACGCAATGTTTTTAAAAAGGTAACAAGGACAGATCTTATCGCAGGATATTTAGGACAAACGGCTATAAAGACAAAGGAGGTTATTGAAAGTTGTTTGGGTGGCGTTTTATTTATAGATGAAGCATATGCACTTGGTAATATTGAAAAGCGGGATAGTTTTGCAAAAGAATGCATAGATACTTTATGCGAAGCTTTGAGTGCGTATAAAGGTTCTTTAATGGTAATTATTGCAGGATATGAAGAGGATTTAAATAAATGTTTTTTTTCATATAATCAAGGACTTAATTCTAGATTTCCTTGGAGATTTAATACAAACGATTATACAGCAAATGAATTAAATGAAATATTTAAAAAAAAGGTACGGGATATAAACTGGTCTATTAAAGAACCTATTTCAGATACCTGGTTTGAAAAAAATAAAGGATATTTTAAATATTTTGGGAGAGACATTGAAGTTCTTTTAGCAAAAATAAAAATTGTTCATGGAAGGCGCGTATTTTGTAAACCGGCACACGAAAAAACAATTATAACACAGGGTGATGTTGACAATGGTTTTAATTTGTTTATTGATAATAATGAGGTTAAATCACGGGTTGCAGTTATCGACACATCTTATATGTTAAAAAATATGTATTTATAATCGTTCATTATTACTTATTAAAATAGTGATAATGAATAATATGGACTCGAAGCAAATTAAAATAAATCCAAACTTTTTCAAAATTGACAAGGATAAAAGAAGAACACCAAAACAGCATTCTTCTGATATTACTTCTGTTAAATCTATGGATGTTAAAAAAAAATTAATTGGAAAAATAAAAAATTATCAATCAAATCAACACAAAAAGAATGAATTAACGCCCCCGAACACTCCTGAAATACTTACAACAGATTTTAATACTCATCTTTCTCAGTTAGAAAATATAATTAACAAAAAAAAAGATAAAAAACGACGAAAACAAACAAAAAGATATAAGGCTCAGTTACGCCAACATAATAATCAGGTGTCATCGATTCGTCCAACCACACAACCAGGTTTGGAAATATCCCATAATAAAAAGGAAGAACCCGCATATGGATGTTTAAAAAATGGATCAAAACCGACTTGGTCACAATATAAAAAAACTTTAAAAAAAACAGAACCTATTATTAAAGAAAAAATAAGTTTTATAGATCCACCAAATATTGAGATTACTGCTGATATGAAAACACGCCAAAATAAGTTTGAATTATTGAAACAAACTTTAGCAACTCCGTCACCACCCAAAGACCCTATTAAAAAACTTATTAATTGTAAGCGAACTTTAAAAGTATATAAATTGGGGAAAAATAAAAAGAGTTTAACCGTAGGTGTTTTGATTAAATCGTGTAAAACCCGAAAAAATGTTCGCGACGAAAGAAATATATTAAAGTCGCGTTGTTTGAGTGAGGTTAAACAATACTTACGAAAACATAATTTAATTCGAGCTGGAACAAATGCACCTGAAAATGTTCTACGACAAATTTATGAAGATTCGTTCTTAGCAGGAAATATTTATAATAAAAACCCCGAAAACCTATTGCATAATTATATAAATAGTGACGAATCCAATGTACTTAATGAATAATATTTAAATAAATACACAGTATCATTATAACTATGACAATGATTGGGGAATATATTAAACAAGATGAGGAATATGTAAAAAGATTTGGTAAAAAGACTATCTTTTTAATTCAATGTGGGAGTTTTTATGAAGTTTATTCGTGTAAAAAAAATGGTATTTTCTTAAATGATAGAATCAACGATTTTTCCAAAATTTGTAATGATATGAGAATTGCTGCTAAAAAATCAAAATATAAGGGGTTATCTGTGTATATGTGTGGGTTTCCTGAATATCTTTTAGAAAAATATGTTACGCGTCTTACTGATGCTGGGTGGACGGTTGGTGTTCATAATCAAGACCCAGTATGTCCTAAAATTCGTAAGGAATTGGGGATTTTCTCTCCAGGTACAAATTTTAATACTGTTTCAGATGGGAAAAACCGCATTATGACTATCTGGTTGGAGCATTTTGATAAAACAATCCTTAACAAAAATGCTAGAATAATGTGTGGTATTGCATGTATTGATATTATATCTGGTGATGTATATACTTATCAAGGAATAGAAACATACTTTCATAATCCAACTACATTTGATGAATTGGAGAGATTTTATTGTAGTTATTCTCCGACAGAACTAATAATTATACATAATTTTAATGACAAAAAAATAAACGATATTATATCATTTGTAGATATTGATGCTGATTTAATACATAAAATTAAAATGAATGATGGGGGCGAATGGAATAAAGCAATCAATAATTGTTCTAAACAAACATATCAAGAACAAGAACTAACAAAGTATTATGCTATACCAGATTATGATGTTTTTTGTGCTACACATTCACTTAGAGAACGAGAATTATCCACAGCATCATTGGTATTTTTACTGAATTTTCTGGATTATCACAACAAGGATTTGGTACGCCAATTAAAAGATCCGGTTTTTACCAATGTTAAAAACCGCGTTAGGTTAGCGAATCATTCATTAAAACAACTAAATATAATAGATATTGGTAGAAAAACAAAAAATTCGTCATTGTTGTCATTAGTTAATAAATGTAAAACATCTATGGGCAAACGCCACCTTGAACAACGACTATTAAATCCTACTACAGATGAAACATATTTAAATAAAGAATATGCTATTTTAAAATATGTTATTGGTATAGATACCGAAGAATCATTTAAACAACTTGATGGGCTGGCAGATTTTGAACGTCTATTTCGTAAAATTATATTAAATCGTATTGCACCAGCAGATCTTTCAAATCTATATCATAATCTTTCCTCAGTTAAAAAAATATATCGATTTGTTTCTAGTAATTCGACTTTAAATAATTATATGGAATTATTTAATCTCTCCAATTCCGTTAAAACATTACAAAAAAAAATAAGTGATAACTTAAATGTTAAAAAGGCGGATCAAATCAATTGTAAGGACTTTGATATAAATATTTTTAATAAAGGTGTAAATGTTAAATTAGACGAAGCAGAGATTAATTATTTAAATATAAAAGAGCAACTTGAGTGTATGCGGTGTTTTTTCGATAAAAATATAATTGAGAAAACATCCAAAAATAGAGACAAAGTCCATATTCACCAAACAGATAAAAGTGGGATATTTTTGATTACTACTAAAACAAGAGCAAAAAAACTATTGAAAGCGCTAAATAATACAGAAGACCATACTATTCAGTATACATTTGAAGGCGAAACAAAAGAAATACAATTTAATATAAAAATAGACCCCATTCGTGAAGGAACCGCAAGCGGTAATAATGTACGACTTGATTGCGCACTGTTAAACAAAATATATAATAGTTATTCTCAAACAAAGTCTAACCTAAAAGAAATATTAATGCATACTTTTAGAACTTTTGTGGAGAGATTTATTGAAAATAGGTTGGATTTTGAAGTAATAATCAATTATATTACAAAATATGACTTTTTATTAACACGTGCTCATGTAGCAAAATTATATAAGTATTCGTGTCCCGAAATTCAAAATAGTGACCAATCATTTATAAACGCAAAAGACCTCCGCCACCCTTTAATAGAACAAATACAAGAAAACGAATTATATGTCCCAAATGATGTTTCCTTAGGGCGTGACCATACTGGCATTCTATTATTTGGGACAAACGCTGTAGGTAAATCAAGTTTGATTCGTTCACTTGGTATGTCTGTTATTTTAGCACAATCCGGATTTTTTGTACCCTGTAGTAGTTTTGTATTTAAACCGTATAATGAGATATTCACACGTATTTTAGGTAACGATGATATATTTAAGGGGTTAAGTACATTTGCTGTTGAAATGTCTGAATTAAGTTGTATATTGAAAAATGCGAATAAAAATAGTTTAGTATTGGGAGATGAGTTGTGTAGTGGTACGGAAACCACATCCGCGTTATGTATTTTTACTGCGGGTGTAATGATGTTACATAAAATGAATGCAAGTTTTATATTTGCTACACATTTTCACGAAGTTATTGAAAATAAAGAAATTAAAAATTTAGAGCGTCTTGAACTTCAACATATGGTTGTTAAATATGATACCGAGAAAAAAACTTTAATTTATGATAGAAAGATACGAAGGGGGGGAGGTGATAAATTATACGGTTTAGAAGTGTGTAAATCATTATCTATGCCACAAGAATTTTTGCATATCGCAAATCAATTACGCTGCAATAATCAACCAACTATTTTAAACGCTGATAAATCTAGATACAACCCAAATAAATTAAGATATAAATGTGAGTTGTGTGGTGATAATGCAACAGAGATACATCATATGAAACCACAGGGAGATGCAGTAAATGGTTTTATAGACGCGCATCATAAAGATCATAAAGCAAATTTATGTAGTATATGTAAGGAATGTCATTTAAAATTAACAAAGAATAAAATTCAACATAATCGTGTAAAAACAGGAAAGGGGACAGAATTATATACATTATAAGTTATTTAATTTATATTTAATATATAAATGGGAGAGTTGGTAGCAGGAACAATACAATTTTTTTCAACATATATTTTTCAGATTAGTTTAGTTGTACTAATATTCTTACTTATAAGAGGATACTTAGTAAGTAAGGATATTAGGTTCATTAAAAGAAAACCGCATTTAGAAAAGGTTGTAGTAGTAGAGAGTTTTGGGGGTTCTAATCCATTAAAAGAACATCCTTTATATAAATTAGGACCCCGTCTTTGTGAGCATAATAAAAATGAAAGTGATGGAGGACAAAAAAATTGTGGTAAATTAGGATATGTTTCCTGTAATTTAACCGACTGTTGTGGATGGGCAACGTATAAAAATAAAGAAGAAGGGTTATGTGTTGCTGCGTCACATCTAGGAATGTCACATTATCATGATAATGTTGATAAGTTATATTTTAAGAATAAAGAAATAAATATGTAGAAAATTGATTTATATATTAAAAACGTTATATATATAAATCACCATGATTATCCCAATTAAGTGTTATACTTGCGGCAATGTTTTAGCAGACAAATACGAATATTACTTAAGAGAAGTTAGGGCTCAAAAATTACAAAGTAACCAAGATACAAACGCTGTTGTTTATTTAACAAAGGATTTCGCCGAAAAAACAATCGAAGGAAGGATTATGGATCATCTACAATTAAAAAATATATGCTGTAGAAGACACATGTTGACACACGTTGATATAGAATAATATATATATAATATATATATGGCTCGTTCAAGAAAGAAAAATAGAACTTTGCGTAGAAAGAGAATTTACAACAGAAAATCTTACAGAAGAAGACAACCTAATAAACGTGGAAGAAAAAGTCGTAAAAGACGCAGAGTAAATACCCGTAAAAGACAACGCGGAGGATTTAGTAATAATTTATTTTTATCAAAACCACAACAATATCCGCCAGGCGGATCCTTAACTGTGCCAAAACCAGGTATTCAATCTGTAAATGATTCAAAATATTATTATGCTAAAAATAATATGGTAACGCCAACGCCTGATATGGAACTCCAGGTTTTAAAAAGAGGTGGTGGCAAACATTCTAAACAAAGGGGTGGTTCCCTTAGTTCTGCTTTAGAAAGCGCAATATCTGCCTTTCCTGGTGGGACAGATTTAAGAGATGTTTACTGGTCGTCTACAAATAAAATAAGTAATTTATGGAACAATTGGAACGGGTTTCCAGGAACAATTTCACCTTCACCATCTGTTCAGCCAATTGGTCAAACAACTGCGCCCAATTTGGTTAAACTACCCGATGTTGCTAAGATATATGATGATGCTGGTAAAACTGCTTCAGGAAAACCATATCAGGCATATAATTAAATTCATTATATTTAAAATATTAATTATTATATATGATGAATAGTTATTTAAAACTATATTACGGGCTTTGCACCCCAGCAAGAATATATTTTACACTAGCTACACTGAGTTTAATGAGTTTAATTTATCAAAATCTGGGTAATACAAACAAATATCGCGTAGGAAGATATACTGTTAATTTAGGACACACAAATGTTGTTCTTTTCTTATTTAAAATTGTTTACATTTTAGTGTGGACATTTATACTAAATAATTTATGTAAAAATGGGTGGGGGGACGTGTCCTGGTTTCTGGTATTAATACCATTTATATTGTTATTTATTATTATTGCAATATTTCTTTTGGCTAATTTAAAACGATAATTATTAAAATAATATACAATTATATTATTTTAAAAACTACTTTAACTATATACATAAATGAGCACCGATTCTATACCATGGAAACTATTAAACTTGTATTTTAAAGAGAACCCGTCATTTTTAATAAATCATCATCTTGAATCTTATAATGAATTTTTTGGAATAGGATTACCCCAATTATTAAAAGAAAAGAATCCAATTCATTTCTTTAAACAACAAGAAAAAATCACAATCGATAAAGAAACCAGGTTTGTCGGTTATACATTGCCTGATGGAAGAGAACATCCTATTACTTTTGAAGAATTAGAAGAAATATTTAGTGATGAATCTATAGATGAAAAAAAAACACGTTGGGATAAATCCACAGGAACAGGACCTATAAAAACATTGAAAACTGAAGAGTATCGTTATCAAGCACAATTATATATGGGGGGTAAAGATGGTACTAAAATTTATTACGGTAAACCTATTATTTATAATAAAGACACAAATGATAAATTTATGTATCCTAATGAAGCACGTTTAAAAAATTTCACATACGCCTTTACAATACATTATGATATCGACATTGACTTTACTCTTTATTTGCCCCTTGATGACGGGTCGGATAAGCATATTATTCAGCGTTTTAGCACTACCTTAAATAAAATATATATGGGAAAATTTCCAATTATGCTAAGATCAAATCTTTGTATTTTAAATGGACTATCGCCGCAAGTTAGACATAATATGGGAGAGGATGGTAGTGATATGGGGGGTTATTTTATTATCGATGGTAAAGAAAAAGCAATTGTTTCACAGGAAAAGTTTGCAGATAATATGTTATATATTCAAAAAGACCCAAATGATCTTGAAAGTTTTTCCGCAAAAATACGATCTGTTTCTGAAGATGCATCAAAGCCCGTGAGAACACTTTCTGTTAAAATTATAAAGGAAACCTCGTCATTTTCTAATGGACAAATAGTTGTTTCTATTCCTAATGTACGAAAACCAGTTCCGTTATTTATTGTTATGCGTGCACTTGGTATTATATCAGACAAGGAAATTATAAAATATTGTATACTCGATATTGATAAATATTCACATTATTTAACATCATTACGACCATCTGTTCATGATGCTGGACCTATATTTACACAACAAGCCGCATTGAAATATATTGTAATGCTTACTAAAGGTAAAACAAATAGCCATGCTATACAGATTTTAATGCTATATTTCTTACCCCATATGGGAGAATTAAATTTCAAACAAAAGGCGCTATATTTGGGGTATATTGTAAAAAGATTATTAAAAGTTGCACATAATGAGGAAAACCCAACAAACCGTGATAGTTATAAATATAAACGATTAGAAATTACCGGAACATTGATTTATGATTTATTTCGGGAATATTACACATTACAACAAAAAAATATATTTTTACAAATGGATACTGAATATTTTTATACTGTTAAAAAAAGTGCAACAAGTTATCAAAATAAAGATTTTTTAAATTTAATTATTGATAATCAAGTAAAAATTTTTAATAACCTAATTGTTGAAGCTGGATTTAAAAAGGCATTCAAAGGAGATTGGGGAGCAGAATCACATACAAAAAAACCAGGAGTGTTGCAAGATTTAACAAGATTATCTTACTTTTCTAGCATAGCACAATTACGAAAAACAAATACACCTATTGGTTCTGATGGAGCAAAAGTTCTTGCTCCACGCTTTATTAATAGTACTCAATGGGGTATTATATGTCCTATTCATTCTCCTGATGGGGGCAATGTTGGACTTCATAATCATTTGACAATAATGGCACATATTACTAAAAGGCTTTCAGGACATCCTTTTATTGAATACCTTAAACAAGAAGGTTTCAATATGCAATTGTTAGAAGAATGCTCTATAGATTATATTAGTAATATTACAAAGGTATTTGTAAATGGTGCTTGGGTTGGTGTAACCCCCACCCCACAAGAAATGCGTGATAAATTGGTTCTTTATAGAAGAAATGGATTATTTAACATATTTATCAGCATTTCGTGGGATATTGATCAAAACGAAATTCATATATTAACTGATGCAGGTCGTCCGTGTCATCCATTATTTCATGTTAATGGAAATACCATTAGTTTTGAACGTGATGATATTCTTGAGAAAATAGATAGTAATCGTTTAACGTGGAATGAATGTTTGATTGGAACTGCTAAGAAATCTGTATCAATTGATTATACTAATAATAATATTTACCCTGCAAGTATTTGTACAAAAGGGCATCATTTAAAAACCACTGAAGCCATTATTGAATATATAGATACACAAGAAATGCAAGGAGTTATGTTAGCAAATACAACAGATACCAAGGATAATTATATACAAAAGAAAATTACACATAAAGAAATAGACTCATCTGTAATTCTAAGTATGATGGCAAATCAAATTATATTTCCATCTACTAATCCATATCCAAGAAATGCATTCTCTTGTGGACAAAGTAAACAAGCCGTTTCGATGTTTCATACAAATTACCAAAATCGTATGGACAAATCAAGTCTTATATTAAATTGTGGACAAAACCCATTAGTAAGAAGTAGATATTTTGAACCTATTACACAAAATTTACATCCATATGGCATAAATGCTATTGTAGCAATCGCATGTTATACTGGATATAATGTTGAAGATTCAATTATTATGAACAAATCCGCCCTAGATAGGGGGATATTTAGAACTACATATTTTAATGTGTATGAATCTACTGAAGAAACTACCAATGTTGGTAATCTAGAAATTAAAAGCACTTTTATGGATATTAATAATAATGATGTAATTGGATTAAAACCAGGATATGATTATAGTCATTTAAACACCGAATCTGGTTTAATTGAAGAAGATGCATTGGTCGATGATAAAACAATTTTAATAGGAAAGGCTGTAAATAGTTTAACATCTGACAGCACATATGTCGACGAATCAATGGGTCCTAAAAAAGGTCAAATGGGATATGTTGACAAATCATTTATGACTGAAGGTGAAAATGGAAATAGACTTGCAAAAATTAGATTGCGAAATGATAGAATACCAAGTATAGGTGACAAGTTTTGTAGTAGAGCAGGACAAAAGGGTACTATTGGGATTGTTTTGGAAGAAAAAGATATGCCTTTTACAGAAAATGGGTTGTGTCCAGATATTATTGTAAATCCACACGCTTTACCATCGCGAATGACAATAGGACATTTAGTAGAGGTGTTGATTGGTAAAAGTTGTGCTATTATGGGTGGTGTAGGTGATTGTACTGCCTTTGCAAATAAAGGTCCAAAAGAAAAGGAATTTGGAGAGATTTTAACAAGAAATGGTTATAATTCAACAGGAAATGAATTATTATATAATGGAATGACAGGCGAACAACTAGAAACAGAAATTTACTTTGGTCCCACATATTACCTCAGATTAAAACACATGGTAAAAGATAAAATTAATTATAGAGCACGGGGACCAAGAACTGCTTTGACCAGACAAACGGTTCAGGGTAGATCAAATGATGGTGGACTTCGCATCGGCGAAATGGACCGCGATGCAATAATGTGTCACGGGATGGCACATTTTATGTATGAATCTATGATGGAACGAGGTGATAAATATTATATGGCGGTTTGTAATAATACAGGAACTATCGCAGTTTATAACGAAAGTAAAGATATATTCTTAAGTCCAATGAGTGACGGACCCTTGCAGTTTTCTGAAAATTTGGATGGAATATTAAATATTGTTCCAATTAGTAAATACGGTAAGACATTTTCAATTGTAAGGGTACCATACGCCTTTAAATTACTATATCAAGAATTACAGGCTATGAATATTCAAATGCGATTAATTACTGCAGATAATATTGACCAATTAACAAACGCAGGAGATACAAATAATATTGTAAAATTAACAGGATTAAATTCTTTAGAAAAAGTAGCGGAGGCAAATAATGTTAATTTGTCAGGAAATACATTACATCGTGAAGTAAAATCTGATCGTAGAATTATTACAAAAGAAGAGGACCATGATGACCTTTTTGACCCTTTTGCCCTGCCCCTCCCTCCCAGCGAGTCCCCATCTAACTATATAGATGACCCAGGTAAACAGTGGGATAAGGAAGCTCTTTCACCCTTCCAGGCATCTACACCACCAATGTTTCCTACCAGCCAATCACCGGATGTTCATAATACACCACCAATGTTTCCTACGGGCCAACCACCGGATGTTCATAATACACCACCAATGTTTCCTACGGGCCAACCACCAATGTTTCCTACGGGCCAATCGCCAGGTGTTCCTAATACACCACCAATGTATCCTACAAGTCCCCAACAGTTTGTTCCTACAAGTCCCCAACAGTTTGTT
>TARA_B110000037_G_scaffold221863_1_pt1 | contig 22060 bp, 13 predicted proteins | sample TARA_B110000037 | Tara Oceans TARA_B110000037 (sample SAMEA4397196) | marine metagenome | biome: Polar Biome; feature: [MIX] marine epipelagic wind mixed layer (ENVO:01000061); material: water (ENVO:00002006), including particulate matter (ENVO:01000060) such as... | depth 10-100 m
TGGTTGGCTTGGTTGGCTTGGTTGGCTTGGTTGGCTTGGTTGGCTTGGTGAATTTAAAATCCGGTGAAGAAAATCACTTCTTCAGAAAGTCGTGTTCAGGATTAGCGATCCTTCCCTTTCGCTCCTTTGTAGACAGCTTCAAGTTCCTTGTTCGAGGCAGGATATTGGCCTTTGTCGTCGATCTTTTTCTCCCTAATTTTGAGGGTTTCACGATGTCGTTTGAGTTCATCTACGAAGACTGGGTCGTGGGCAAGATTGATCAACTGGTCGGGATCCTTCCGCATATTGTAAAGCTCTTCCTCCAGACGTTTGGCTTGGGGGTGCCGACAAGTGGAAGGGCGGTTAGGATGAAAAGAAAGAACTTCATTTGGCAGAAGATGAAACGATTTTCCCATCGATGATGACGTACGTGGTGTGGGTAGTGGTCTCGAGGGGATCGGCGTCGAAAAGGGCGAGATCGGCATGCTTCCCCTTTTCGAGAGAGCCGATCTTGTCGTCGAGGCCGAGGATCTTGGCGGAATTGATGGTGCAAGCGGCGAGAGCGACTTCCTGAGGGAGGCCGTAGGCTGCGGCGAGAGCAGCTTCGAAATGGACGACACGGGTTTTGGGAACGTAGGTTTCATAGCCGGACTGGAAGGCGAACGGGATGCCTGCTTTGTGAAGCTGGGCGGCGAGGGTGAAGGTCATATTTTCGAGATCGCCATACGGGCGGCCCATGGTGGGATGGATGATGATGGGAACCCCCGCCGCTTTGATTTCATCAAGGAGAAGGTAGGCCTCGGCGGCACCATCGAGAATGAGGTCGAAGCCGAACTCTTCGCGGAGACGGAGCGCGGAGGCAATGTCCTGGTGCCGTTGTGCGTTGATAAGGAGCGGGATCTTTTTATTAAGAATATCAACAAGGGTCTGAATCTTAATGTTGGGAGCGGGCGCCTCTATTTCCTCGTCGTCCTCGGCAGCTTTGATCTTACGGGCATGGGCCTGCCCCTTGAGGAATTCGGCACGGAACATCGCGATAGCTTTAGAGCGGGTCCCGGGGGATTTACTGAGACCTTTGGCGCCCAGGCTGGCTGCGATCGCGGAGGTCGGGACGAGGGGATCCTTCAGCGAGGTGATGGAGGGAACATTGGTCTTCACTACCATGAGTTGTCCGGAAATGAGAGTGCCGGGAGCGTGACCGGTATGGATAGTCGTCACGCCGAGATCACGGAGCCATTTCACGAGAGGATCGCGCCCGTTGTAAGCATCTATAGCGCGGAGTTCGGGCTGGATAGGAGCGGAGTTATCGAGTTGTTCTTGGTCGTGCTTGGGTGAGTTAAGAATGCCGGAGAGTCCAACCGTTGAATGGGCGTCAATGATACCGGGAGTGGCAACTTTGGCGGTGAGAGTTTTGTAACCCTCGGGGATTTTGATTTCGGAAGCAGGGCCGACCGCAACGATTTTCCCATCGGGCCCGCAAAGGACGAGCCCCTCTTTGATCGGCTTAAGGTCGCCAGTCATCGTGAAGAGGAGATCTGCTTTAACGGCGATTTGGGCGTCGGAAATTGCACTGAGCGCAAAAAGAAGAAGGAATTTAAACATGTCAAAAGAAGGTGGAATTTTTTAGCGATAGAAGCAGCAGCCCTTGGCCTGGCGATTATGGCCGGCGCCGTAGCCGCCTTCGGCGAAGAGGCGATCTTGCGGGTCATTGAGGTTGAAGACTTGCTCGCCTTCAATGTGGGTTTCGAGAACACGGGTGTAGATTGAAAAAGGGTCTCCGGAAAGGATGACGAAATCAGCTTGTTTCCCTGGCTCGAGCGAGCCGACAGATTGATCGAGGTCGAGTATTTTGGCACCAGCAAGAGTGAGGGCTTCGAGAGCTTTCTCACGGGACATCCCAGCACGAACGCCGATGGCGGCATTGCGGAGGAACCAGCGGGAGTCGTTGATGGGGTCATCGGTGTGGAAGGCCGTCAGGACACCCCGTTTCTCGAGCTCAGCTCCGTTGCGCCATTCGAAGTCGCGGGCTTCGAGTTTTCCGCCAGGGGAGTCGAGAAAGATAATGGAGCAAGGAACCTTGGCTGCCGCGATCTCGTCGGCTACTTTCCAAGCTTCGGAGACATGGTGGAGGACGACCTTGAAGCCGAATTCTTCCTTTAAGCGAAGAACCGTGAGGATGTCATCATGACGGTGAGTGTGGTGATGGACGGTGCGTTTTCCTTCGAGGATGTCGGCGAGGGTTTCAAGAGCGAGGTCGCGCTCGAAGGGGGGCTCGGGATCGGCTTCGTTGCGCTTCTTGAGGTAAGCTTGGGCATCAAGGAATTTTTGGCGCACCAAAGCGGCAGACTTGCCTCGGGTGCCCGGAAAAGGACCATTGTCGCGGATCGAATTAGTCCCATTGGCCATCTTGACTCCGTAGGCGAGTGATCCGTCGGGGAGCTTGATGGAGAGGTCTTCGACGGTGTTACCTTTGCGGAGTTTGAGGTAGATGGTTTGGCCAGAGAGGAGGTGGCCGGAGCCGGACATGAGATTGACAGTGGTGATGCCACCGGCGCGGGCTTTGTTAATGGAGGTGTCGCGGACATCGATAGAGTCGAGAACGCGGACCTCAGGTTGGATGGGCGAAGAAGAATCCGCTCCCGCGACCGATCCAATGTGGGAATGGGTGCAAACGAGTCCAGGAATGATGGTTTTTCCTGTCACGTCGATTTGTTCGGCGTCCGAGGGGATGGTGACCAGATCAGAAGGCCCCACCGCAAGGATAGTATCGCCCTGCATCACAAGGGTGGCGTTTTCGATCTTGGGCGAGGAGACCGGATAGATGGTGCCGTTGATATAGGCCCTGATGGCTGCTGGCGAAGTATTCTCAGGCCTTTCTTGCTCAGCTGAAAATAAGAAGGGCAATACAAGGAGCGGTGCAATAGCGAGAGCTAGGAGCTTACGAGGGCGCATGATGCCCGGAGGCTAGCAGGACAGGTGGCGGAACAGGAGAAGGATTTTTCCTGACTCGTCGCTGGCGAAAAAAGCCATTGTCCTCCAGTCTTCTTCCAACGTGAAAGCAATCCAATTTACCCGCAACAGCTGCGATGCCAATTCCGCGATTGAAGTCGAACTCGAAGTCCCCTCCCCCGGAGGATATGACATCCTCGTTAAAGTTGAAGCGATTGCTCTCAACCCCGTCGATTTCAAAGCCCGGCCCGGAGAAGGGGAAGATCCCAAGACGCTTGGATACGATGCCGCTGGCGCAGTCGTTGGCACGGGCGAAGACGTCACCCTTTTTGAAGAAGGTGACGAAGTCTACTACGCAGGTGACATTACCCGACCCGGCAGCAATGCCGAATACCAGCTTGTCGATTCACGCATCGTTGCCAAGCGGCCCACCTCACTCGATGCCGCGACGAGCGCCGCCCTCCCGCTCACGGCACTTACAGCCTGGGAGTCGCTCTTTGACCGGCTTGAAATCGACCCCGATTCACCGGACGAAAACACAGGCAAGATCCTCCTAATCATAGGTGGGGCGGGTGGCGTCGGTTCCATTGCCATCCAACTCGCCAAACTTGCCGGGTTCACAGTCATCGCTACCGCTTCGCGCCCGGAAAGCGCCGCGTGGTGTCGAAAGCTTGGAGCCAATCACATCATCAACCACCACGAAGACATGCCATCTCAGCTTCGTGACCTCGGCATGGCGACAGTCAATCACATCGCAAATTTTAACGACATTGACCGGGTCTGGGAGGCGATGGGCGAGATGATTGCTCCGCAAGGAAGCATCGTCCTCATCACCGGACACAACAGCCACCTCGACATGGCCGGTACTTTTAAAAGAAAATCTGCGAGAATCTGCTGGGAGTTTATGTTCACCCGCTCGATGTTCCGAACTGAAGACATCATCAAGCAGCACTACATTCTGGAACGGGTTGCCGATCTCATTGACAAAGGAAAACTCACAGCCACCGCAAATGACTCACTCTCCCCCATCAGTGCCAAGAATATTCTCGAAGGTCACCGCCGCCTGGAGTCCGGGAAGTCCATCGGCAAGTTGACCATCTCCGGCTGGGAATAAAATTAAACCACTCAAATTCATATCCAAACTCACGATCGTTGCCCAAGTCTACGCAAAAAAAGATCAGGTCGAATTGGTGAAATCTGAGCTCCATAAACTCATCAAAATCACCCGTAATGAAGAGGACTGTCTCAACTACGACCTCCATCAAGACAATGAGAATTCAGCCCATTTTCTCTTCTTCGAGAACTGGGAATCCCGCGACCTTTGGCAGAAGCACATGGAGAATCAGCATCTCGCTGACTACATGGCTACCACCGATGGCGCGGTGGAAAACTTCACTGTCAACGAGATGACACAGATTGTGTTAGCACCAAATTAACTCAGGCGAAGAGACAGGGCGCTCCCACTTGCTCGTGGATGGGGCATTGCACATGGTACGAATGAGAGGAACCGCATCGCCGTTCTCATGCTCGCACCGTGGTTAGCGAGGAAAAAGTGGCAGGGCAAGATCGGGTTACCGCTCAGGCTCACGAAGCCTTACCGGCTCGGCCTCCTGAATTGGTCCGCGATGCCGGCGTTCTTCCCCCCATATCCAGAAGGTTCTCGAGCTAACGCGCTATGTCCTTGAGATCGATGAATTCAGAATTCTTCTTCTCTCGCCACGCGACTGTCCGCACCCCAAGACCGAACCACGAACATCTCCACCTCCACTGCGTTTTTGGATTTTCTCGATCTTCTTGGCGCCAGTGGCATTCCCGCCGAGGATTCCATAAAAAATGAAAAGCGACTTTCTCCAGTCGATTGAAAAGGTTGCTAATCTCCATTCTTAAGTCGATGTTCAGAGGTCATGAATAGGTCCCTCTCACTGATTCTTCTCTTCGCTATTTCCTGCATTCTGACAGCGTCAGGAGAAAAGCCCTCGCCCCATGTCGTCGGACCAAAAAATGGAACCCTGGTCATCATGGGCGGAGGAGGACGAGATCAGACTTTTCCACAAATATTCAAGGAGTTCGTCAAGTTGGCCGGAGGAAAACAGGCGCGCATTGTCATTGTCCCAACAGCCGCCTCAAGTGATCCAAATCACAACTATCGACGCTCGTGGCCGCTTGAATTGGCAAAGCAAATGGGCGTCGCCGCAGTCACTATTCTTCATACTCATGACCGGACGGAAGCCGACACCGAAGAGTTTGTGAAACCTCTCACCACCGCGACCGGAGTCTGGTTTGGCGGCGGGCGACAGTGGCGATTTACAAAAGCCTACGGTAGAACACGCACTGAAAAAGAATTCCACAAAGTACTCGAAAGGGGCGGAGCCATCGGAGGATCATCGGCTGGAGCAACCATCCAGGGGTCCTTTCTCGCTCGCGGAGATACCAGCGGAAACACCATCATGGTCGGCGATGTGCAGCGGGGATTTGGATTCATGAAGAACACCGCCATCGACCAGCACGTGGTGGCTCGCGGACGGAACAAGGATCTCCTCAAGGTCCTGGAAGACCCGCAAAAAAAGATGCAGAAAGAATTCAATCGCGCCGAACTTCTCGGAATCGGGATCGATGAGGACGTCGCGATTGTCGTGAAAGGAGATCAGTTCAAGGTGATCGGCAAGGACAACGGAGAGGTCCTTGTTTTTGACCCCAAGTCGTGGAAGAAAAACACCCCGGATGAAAAGAAGTGGATCACCTTGACCACGGGGCAAAAATACGACCTCAAAACCCGCAAAATTTTGCGGCAATGATAAGCATGACTAGTCAACAGGTGTTTCGCTGGCATCGGAACATCGCTTTCATGCGCGACTTCGCCTAGCGACCACGCTAGCCTCCTGAAATGAGCTTTCATCCTTCACGACGTCACCTCCTCCAAACCGGCGCGGCAGCCGGAGTACTGGGGTTTCTCTCAAAGATTCCCTTGATCGGAGCCGAGGACGTAAAGCTCGATCCGAATCAGGTCCAGTTTCGTCCGGAGATTGAGCCCCTGATCCGGCTGCTGGAGGAAACTCCCCGCGAGCGGCTGCTGGAAGAGGTTGCCGGACGCATTAAGAATGGAACGACCTACCGGGAAATTCTCAGTGCACTTCTTCTTGCCGGCGTTCGGAACATCCAACCACGTCCGGTGGGATTCAAATTCCATGCCGTGCTGGTGGTGAATTCGGCTCACCTTGCCAGTGTGAATTCTCCGGACTCCGACCGGTGGCTCCCCATCTTCTGGGCGCTCGATTATTTCAAATCCTCGCAAGCCCGGGATGTCCAGGAGGGAGATTGGACCATGGCTTCGGTCAAAGAATCCGAAGTCCCCTCTTCAGAAAAAGCCCGGCAGATGTTCGCGGAAGGAATGGATCGCTGGGACGAAGAAAAGGTTGATGCTGCGACCGCTGGCTTAGCCCGGGCAGCCGGGGCTCAGGAGGTCTTCGATCTCTTCGCAAAATACGGAGCGAGGGATTTCCGTGACATCGGCCACAAGGCCATCTACGTCGCCAACAGCTGGAGAACCCTTCAAGCCATTGGCTGGAAGAATTCCGAACCTGTCCTCCGCTCGCTTGGATATGCCTTACTGGAACACAATGGAAGCAATCCAGCGAAAAGCAGTCATGAGGCAGACCTCCCGGGGCGCTTGAATGACACGCTCCAAAAAGAGATCCGGGGTGACTGGCAGCGCGGCGAAATAAAGAAAGAAGCAACCACCGAGATGCTCACCGTGCTTCGGGGAGGAACATGGGAGGACGCGAGCCGGAAGGTTGTCGATCTCCTCAACAAGAAAGTCTCCCCACAGTCCATCTGGGACGGTCTTTTCCAACATGCTTCCGAGATGCTCATGCGGCAGCCGGGAATCATTTCCCTTCATGCCAGCACCACCACCAATGCCCTGCATTACGCGCACCAACACACCTTCAACGACGAGACACGTAAGTTCCTCCTCCTTCAAAACGCCGCTTTCCTAACGATGTTTCGCGATCGCGGCGGCATCAAAGAAGGCGTCGCGATTGACCAATTCGAGCCCGTTGAGGGAGTTCCCAGCATCGAAGATATTTTTTCCGAAATCAGCGGCAACAAGATGACAGCAGCCAGAAAGGCACTCGCTTATCTCAAATTAACAAAAGATCCAAAGCCCTTCATGAAGGAAGCCCAACGCCTGATCTATCTCAAGGGCACCGGCTCCCACGACTACAAATTCAGCTCTGCGGTATTGGAAGACTATCACAATATCTCTCCAAGCATGCGAAACCGCTTCCTCGCCGCGAGTGTGTTCTGGCTCCAGGGCTCCGGAAAAAAAGACACCGACCTCGTCTCGCGAACTCGAGCAGCTCTCGGTGCTTGATCAACCGAAACAGGTCAGTCGAAGGCCGTGACCAACAACCCGATTCTTCCTTAGAAAAGAAGGCCGTTAGCCCAGAATTCCCTTCACAACATTCCCGTCGTCAGTCGGTCCGATAAGACGTTGTTTGAGTCCTTGGTAGGCAAAGTTGAAGCGATGCGGATCGAGTCCGAGAAGATGCAGGATGGTCGCTTGAAGATCACGGATTCCCACCGGATTTTCGCCAATGTAGTACCCGATATCATCTGTCTGTCCATAGGATCCCGGTTTGATACCGGCTCCAGCCATCCACATGGTGAAGGCGTGCGGATGGTGGTCTCGGCCATAAAATCCGGGCTTTAGAGTCGAGTTCACATTATTCTGCATCATCGGCGTGCGGCCAAATTCTCCGCCCCACACAATGAGAGTCTCCTCAAAAAGACCTCGTTGTTTAAGATCCTTGATAAGCCCCGCAATGGCCTTGTCGATTTGCTGACACTTAATGGGCAGAGTCTCATCAATTGACTCACCCGGCGAGGAACCGTGGTGATCCCAACCCCAGTCATAGAGCTGAACAAAACGAACCCCATTCTCCACAAGGCGCCTTGCAAGCACGCAGTTGTTGGCAAAGGTTGGATCATCTCCTTTGTAGAGACGACGTGGGTCCGCCGCGGTCTCGACATTGGAAACGTGACCGGGCTTGGCTCCATATAAATCGAGAATGTGTTGCGGTTCCTTGCCAAGGTCCATGACTTCGGGGACAGACATTTGCATGCGGTAAGCCAACTCGTATTGCGAGATCCGCGTGAGCGTTTCAGGGTCACCGACATGTTGGTGTTGGTATTGGTTCAGGTCCTTCAGCGCATCGAGCGTTTTACGGCGGGCCTCTCGATTCATCCCCTTTGGGTCGGAAAGATACAAGATGGGGTCACCACCATCAGTGCGGCATTGCACGCCTTGGTAAAGAGTCGGAAGGAAGCCAGAGCCCCAAAGGGACTTGCCGGCACTCGGAGTTTTTCCTCCCGAAGCGAGAACCACGAAACCGGGGAGGTTTTTATTCTCCGAGCCAAGTCCGTAATTCACCCACGATCCCATCGAGGGATATCCAAGCAAGGGATTGCCCGTTTGCAAAAGAAGCTGTGCCGGAGAGTGGTTGAACTGATCCGTGTGCATCGAGCGAATGACGCAAACCTCATCGATCACCGAGCTCAGGCCCGGCAGCAAATCGCTCACCCATTGTCCGCTTTCGCCGCGTTGTTTGTAGTCAAAAACGGGGCCCATCATCTTGGGGGTCCCCTTGATAAACGCGAAACGCTTACCCTTGAGATATTCCTCGGGACAATCCTTGCCGTGAAACTTGGTCAGGGCCGGCTTGTTTTCAAAAAGGTCAATCTGTGACGGAGATCCCGCCATGTGCAGATAAATAATCGATTTTGCCTTCGCGGGAATGCGACCCCCATTTCCTGCTCCACCCTTCTCGGCTGCCAACAATTGATTCAACGCAATGGCCCCAAATCCCATCCCGGCCTGGCCGAAGAAATGACGACGGGTTTGCGCTCGGATTTTTTCGTGATGGAAGTTCATGGTTTCATCAGGGTTTCGTCGAGATTCAAAAGGACATTGGCGACCGCGATCATCGCGGCATCTCCATCTTTTAGCCCGACTGCTGATAGCAGTTCTTTGGCGGCCGCCGGATCTTTAGCGTAGTGATTTTTCATTGTGGCAGCGAGTTGCTCAAGCCTAACCAATTCTTTCGCTGAAGGGGGACGAATGAGCACCAAGCGAAATCCATGGGCGATGTCCTTCATGCGTTTTGAAAGGGCGCCCGCAGCCTCCACGAAAGCGGTGTCGTTGAGAGTGACGAGCGCTTGCAATGGCGTATTCGTTCTTACCCTGCGAATCTGGCAAACTTCACCCGAACCAGCATCAAAAGTTGTCATGGACGGATAAGGGCTCGTGCGTTTGAGATAGGTGTAGACCCCACGACGATAGCGATCCGGCCCCGTGGCATTCTTCCACTTGTCTCCGCTGTAGGTCGACTTCCAGATCCCCGACGGCTGCGGTGGCATCACCGACGGCCCCCCAACCTTACGAGTCAAGAGCCCTGAAACCGCAAGAGCTTGATCACGCAGCATCTCAGCGCTAAGTCGAAAACGAGAACCACGTGAAAGCAGCCGATTGCGAGGATCCGCAGCGAGGCGTTCAGCAGTGACTCTGGCACTTTGCTGGTATGTCTTCGAAATTACAATCGTCTTGAGCAACTGCTTCAACGACCAACCCTTCTCGCGGTAATCCACCGCCAGCCAGTCGAGCAATTCCGGATGCGTTGGCACCGCTCCCTGCACTCCGAAGTCTTCCTCCGTCTCAACGATCCCGATCCCAAACAAGCGGGCCCAAACCCGATTCACCATCACCCGCGCGGTGAGTGGATTGTCGGGATGTGTCAACCAATGAGCCACACCGAGTCGGTTCAGCGGAGAGCCCTCGGGCAATTCTCCAAACATTTCCAGTAATCGCGCGGTTACTTTTTCGCCCTGATCGAGAAAGTTACCCCGTTGGTGAATCTGTGTCACCCGCTGGCGGTTCAAAGCAAGTTCACGCATGACGGGTGTCTTCGGAAGACTTCCCTGAATCCGTTTGAGCTGATTTACCATCTCAGCGAGGCGAGCGTCTAAATCCTTGGTAGGTTTGAAAACTCTCGCTTGAAAAATCGCCTCCAATCCGCCTGCCGAATCCACCTCCGCCATGAGCCACTCCGCCCGATACGAACTTACCGAAAGCCGGAAGGACTCAAAGACCAGTCCCTGACCATACTCTTGCTCCAGGGTCAACCGCAACTTCCCGCCCAAGATGGGCTCAGAAAAATCAAAGACCGCAACATGAGGCCCGGCAGCTCTCGGTGAAAAGGCCCAACCGGCCTTCGTCTTCCCATCGATCGCTTTGAAAACCTCCCAACCCTTCTGGGAAAAATCAGCGCGCGCATTTTTAAGACTCAGTTTTTGAGGTTTCTTTCCTGCTTCGATCCACTCCGCAGTCAGTTCACGAAGAGCCACATTTTTGTCTTCCCACTTCCCTCCGCTCTTTTTGGTGAGGGCATCGATTCGGAGAGCGGTCAGCGGTTTGTCACCAGGAAGGTCAAAAGTGAGTGTCCAGGTGTCCTTCTCTGGAAGGTCGCCTTTTACCTGAAGCGTGCCCTTCAGGTCCTGCTCAATCTCGGCGACTTTCGTTTTTTGATCCGCCAATCGCATTGGCTGCCAAAGCGGGGCCTTTTCAAAGGTGAACTTCCATTGAGAAAAAGCCTCTTTGAACCCCTCAGGCTTGATCTTCAACTGGGCGGTGAGATCTTTGATCTCCGACTCCAAGCCCGTGATCTGAGCGCGTTGTTCCTGGGTCGGCGTGGGAATGATCGGTGCCCCACGGTCAGCATCTTCGGTCTGATTGAAAATGGCGTAGAACGAGTAGTAATCTTCAATACTAATCGGGTCATACTTGTGGGTGTGGCATTTCGCGCACCCCATCGTGAGCCCCATCCAAACCTGCGCCGTGGTATCAACACGATCCTTCACCGCCGCGACACGAAACTCCTCATCATCGGTTCCTCCCTCATCGTTCTCCATCGTGTTACGGTGAAACGCCGTCGCCAGAATCTGCTCGTTGGTGGCATTAGGTAAAAGGTCCCCCGCCAGCTGCTCTGCCGTAAACTGATCATAGGGCATGTCGGCATTCAAAGCGTCGATGATCCAGTCCCGATATCGCCAGATCGGCCGGGGCCGATCTTTTTCATATCCCTTGGTGTCGGCATACCGGGCCAAGTCGAGCCACATTCGTGCCCAATGTTCCCCGAAATCTTCCGACGCCAAAAGGCGATCCACGAGTCCCTCGAAGTCACCCGATTTCTGAAACTCATCCGCTTCTTCAAGCGTTGGCGGCACGCCGGTCAGATCGAGCGACATCCTCCGAATTAAGGCGTAGCGATCTGCCGGCTTGGAAAGTTCGAGCCCCTCTTCCTTCAAATCCCGTGAAACAAAATAATCAATGGGATGCCCCTGATTTGGAAACTCGACTTTCTTCGGTTTTTCAAACGCCCAGTGTTTTTGATACGGGGCACCTGCTGCGACCCATTTCCTCAGGAGTTTCTTTTCGGTCTCGGTCAGTCGATGCCCGGAATCAGGCGGCGGCATAAGATCGTCCTCATCATCGGTCTCAATGCGGTAAAGGAACTCACTATCTCCTTTCGGTTCGAAAGCCTTCTTTGCTCCCCCGGGCGTATCTAAGCGTAGTTTCGCCTCCCGCGATTCCTCGTCCGGTCCGTGACAGGCAAAACAATTTGCAGAAAGAACCGGACGAACGTCCCGATTGTATTCAACTTCTGCCCGCCCTGAAGAAACAACCAGGTAATAAAAGAGGATGAACGCGAGTTTTCTCATAAGGATTCAGAAAGCAGAATCTAATTCCTAGCGTCTCGAAGTCACCTTGACCCGCATAAAAAGTCGTTCATCAGCCCCAACTGTCGCCGTCCAGACTTCTAACTCCCGAGCACTCCTCACAAAGTCACTGGAATGCCAAGTCATCAAGTCGGCGCTCCATTCAGGAAGCACCATGACCGCATCGGTGCCCGGGTTAAGCAGAACACTCAAAACTCAACTGATTGGAATCAGGAAGCGGCTCTCCAGCCAAGGCTTAATCAAGTAAGCTCCCGCCTAAATATGGCACGGCATCATTTCCACCGGGGTTCCCCCCGTCCTCGACATTACTCCGCCAACTCAACGTGATCTGGAATTCCTTCAGGGGCGATCAACACGAGACTTCGCCGACTCTCTGAGACAAGAAAAAACGAATCGCAACACACTACTTCACCGTCATCACCCCTTTCATGATCGTCCAGTGACCGGGGAAGGTGCAGACAAAAGGATACTTGCCAGGTTTCTTAGGGGCGACAAAACGCAAGGTCTCGGTTCGACCCGTTTTCAAAAGCTTCGTCGCATAAAGGACACGTTTATCCTCCGGGATGTAATGCTTCTTTTCCCCCTCAGATGACTTGGCCATCTCATTCGCCGCCATCCCGATCTCCTCGACCGAGGCTCCCAGGTCCAAAATAAGCAAGTTGTGTTCCGTGGCATCTTGGTTGCTTAAAACGAGCTTCACTGGCTTCCCGGCCTTCACCGTGAATTGGTCTTTGGTGTAGAGAAGCCGCTCGGGGATGGTTCCGATTGTCACGGTGTGGAGTCCTTTTTGACGATCGAATTTCTTTTCCTCCTTAGTAAGCTTTTTCGCAACCACCGGGGTCTTCTTGCCGAGCCGGGCGAGCTTCTCCGCCGTGCCTGTAATCCAGTCGCGCTTTAAGCCGTCCGACATGAAGGAGGTTCTGATCGCATAGGCGAGGTGAGTTCCGGCCGCTAGATCGAGGACCGGTGAAATAGCCCTGACGATGGCCTGGCGGCTCTCCTGGGTAAGATCGACGGCAAGTGGATCGGGATTACTCTGCGAGGAAAGGACATACGAGGCACAGATCACCGCCTCCCGTCGCACATGCTGGGAAGAATGCTCCGCACCATACCGTAGTAATTCCTCCAGATGGGCAGGTGGGGCTTTTGCAAAACGAAGCGCCCCAAAGGCAGACGCTGCCACTCGGTGATCCTCGCTCCGAATTGTCCTCTCCAAAAATTCAAGGTTCCCATCTAAAAGTATAGGCCCCGATAATTCTTGCTGGAGCAAGAGAGCCTCAAGCAAATGAACTGGCTCTTTGAGATTCTCCCTCCACCTCACCAGACGCGCGAGAATCTCCTTCCGATCGCGCGAGCGAAGCTCCAGCTTCGCCCGATAACGGGTGCGGTAGTGAGGCGACTTCAGATGCTCCAAGAGCTCGTCGGCAGTCGCCTCCGCAATCTTCGGAGGCACCGCCAGCTTCGCGCCCTTAGGAACGACCCTCCAAATCCTCCCGGCCTTGCGATCCCGGCGAGGATCACGAAGGGAATACTGCGCGTGCCCCTTGACGGGATTGTACCAATCACAAACGTAACAAGCACCCTCGGGACCAAAATTCAGATCAACCGGAATGAACGAGAGGTTCGTCGAAAAAATGAGGTCAGATTGATACTCCTCCGCGAAGTGATCCTCCTTCTCGACCCACTTGTGGAACTCAATCCGGTTCGTCGGCTTGTAGCGCGCTTTGATAAAGCCTCCCTGCATCTCCTTCGGCCAAAAGTCATGCGTCACAAAGCCATGCCCGCAAGTGCCCGAGTAAGCCTGCATTCCGGCCGCCTTCGGATGCTGTCCGGGTTCCTGAGCAAAGCCATTGCCCACCGCGTGCTTCCGAGGATAGGTCGGATTGGTGGCATGAAAAGTGGAGGCGAAAATTGGATGCGAGGCCACGTGGTTCCCCCACGGATCGAAGGTCACTCCCCAAGGGTTGGTGTTCGGGTAGGAACCAAACGCCAGGAGTTTCCGGCTCTGAGGATTGTAGAGAAACCAGGAGGAATTCTTGGTCCGAATGGGGCCGTAAGCAGTCTCAACTTGAGTGTGATGAAAGATCGACTCGCGGAACAAAAGATCCCCTCCCGGAGTCCAGGTAAAATCATGGAGTGAATGGTGTGAATCCTCACACCCGAACCCAGTCAGAACAATCTCACGATGATCCATTTTACCATCGCCATCCCGATCGGTGAGGTGGGTAAGGTGAGGTTGCTCCGAGCAATAAACCCCGCCTGAACCATCAAGCACAAAGGAAAGTGGAATATGCAAATCATCTGCCCAGGTTGTGCACGTGTCGGCCTTTCCGTCCTGATCAGTATCCTCAAGAATGAGGATTTTATCGCAGGGTTTTTGCCCCGGATAGACATGCGGGTAAGTCACCGAGGTCGAAACCCAAAGACGCCCTTTATTGTCCCAACGCATCGCAATTGGACAGGCCATCTCGGGGAAATCTTCCTCGGACGCGAAGCAATTGACCTCGAAACGAGGATCGACTTTGAAGGACTTCAACTCGTCGCCTGGCGATAGAAACTTGTTGGCGCCCCTTGCCTGTACCACGTCATCAAGCTTAGGGCGATTGGAGTCATCAGGCTGGATCAATTTGCCAGTGGAAACGGTGGCATGAATCGCCTTGTCACGATTCTCAACCATGAGATCAAAGTTGCGCATTGCAGGGAGGAAATCGAGATAGCCATATGATTTATTACGCCCACCCGTGTAATAAAATGTGTTCAGCGGGCGGTAGCGGTAGAAAAATTGAGTCGCTTTATCCACGATGAGTTGGCGGAGGGGGGCATTCCCGCCCGGCCCCTTTTTACCAAAAAGAGCCAGGGAAACGACCCTGGAGAAATTGTGGTGCCCGGAAGAAGTAAGTTGATGCCCGTCTATCGTCATCGCTTCAGAGTAGTTGATCCCGACGATGGACTTATTGAAGGCATCGACAAAGCCGACCTTCTGACTCGAGGCAACCTCTTTCATTGCCGCGGAATAGCTCTGCAGTCTGCTGTTGTTGGTATCAGCAGCCATGGCCTCGCTCGCAGTCGGAGAGACCAAAACCACCCGCGGTGCGACCTTCCCATTGTAGGCCTTTGATTTAAGATTCGTGAGAAACTTGTCCAATCGCTCCTTAAAAGCAGGCAAACCCTCCTCTCCAGCAAAGGATTCATTGTAACCATACGCCGCAATGATCACGTCCGCTTTGAAGTAAGTCAGATGCTGATCGAGATCGCCAAAGTTATCGGGCCTCGGCATCAAATCGATTTCATCCGCCGGCCACGCCAAATTTCTCACCGTCAACTCATGCTTCGGATGATGCTGATGAATCAAAGTCTCCAAATACCCATATCGCCGTTCGCCATCGAGCAAGAGGTTTCCAATAAAACAAATACGATCCCCTTTCCCCAACTTTAGTGGCAATGTCGTCTCAATCGGCTCCGCTTTACCCGCTCGAGGCGACGTCCTTAGATTGATATAGTAGTCCGCAAGCTTGGGATCTTTTCGCGGCGCCTCTTTCTTCAACTGAACGTTCTTGCCATCCTTAACCTTGGGGGGCTTGCTTTTTTGGCCTGCAACCGGTGCGAACATCGACAATAGCAGAGCACAGAAAGTAATGATCTTCATCATGATTGCCGAAGATCATCTTTTGGCCTTCCTAAGGCAAGAAGGAAGACCCCACGAAAAAAGCGACGGAGTTTCGCCCGCCGCTTGATCGATCCGATAATTAGACCTGATTAGTTGGCCGGTTCCCCGATACAAATAACGCGAAAAAAACCGCGCGTCTGGGTCATTCGTGGCGAGCAGATAATCTATTGGCCGGTATCAAGAATGACGGCACGGACGGTTTTCATGGGGAGTGACGGGGTGGTTACCGGTTTGGTTACAAAAAAGAGATGCATGTCATCACCCTTATTTTATTTCTCATATTTTTTATGTTTTTAACATCAACTTATTCTATTTCATAACTCTTATGCTTTTAGATCACAGAAGTCTCACCACCGGGAAGCGATATTCCCAATGCCCTTCCTCGGCATACCAAAGAAAACCAGCTAGCATCTGATTCTCCTTCGAATTCTCCCTATGAAAACCGCCCTCACTTTCCTTTTCTTCGTCTCCCCCTTTGCCCCAGCAGAGGAAACGAAACCCCTTCCCCAACTCCCCGATGGCTACTCGCTCGAACTCGTCGCAAGCGAATCCTTCCTCACCTCTCCTGTCCTCTGCGTCTGGGATGGCAACGGCCGCATGTATGTCGCCCAATGGCAGTCAGACCTCAACAACCCCGGCTCAGAAAAAGGCACCAGTTCGGTCATTCGACTTGAGGATACCAACGGTGACGGGCTGATGGATAAACGCACCGTCTTTGCGAACAACCTTGTTCTCCCCCGCATGATCCTTCCGCTGGATGACCAAATCCTCATCGGAGAATCCAACACCAGCGACATCTTCGCCTACCGCGACACTGACGATGACGGCCTCGCTGATGAGAAAACCCTCTGGCACCAGGGCAGACCAAGGGAAGGGCACATCTTCGAACAATCATCCGGACTGATTTGGGCCATGGATAATTGGATCTACACAACTCGCAACGGCTTCCGGTTTCGTTTCACCAACCGAGAAATCACCAAAGAAAACACCCTTCCCAATCGCGGCCAGTGGGGACTGACCCAAGACAATTACGGCAAGGTCATTTTCTGCGATGCCAAGTCAGGCAGCGGGCCCATCCATTGGCTCTTCCCGCACACATATACCGACTGGTCTCCCGACTGGGCCACCGAGGACGGCTTTCGAAAAATCCCACCTTCCACCTCCTTCACCGCTCCCTGTGGACAAACCGTTTTTCGCGGTGATCGACTCCCTCCCAATCTCCAGGGCAACCTCATCTTCTCCGATTCAAAAGCCCGAATCATCCGGCGTGCACACATTGACTACGACGCCATGGGACGTCCCAAAATGCGTAACTTTTATCCCGGGTCCGAGTTCCTCCGCTCCACCGATCCCAACTTCCAACCTGTCAATGCCGCTACCGGACCCGACGGGACCCTTTATCTCGTCGATCTGCAGGAATCTCGCGCCCCGAATGCTTCAAAAGGCCGAATCTACCGCCTTCGCCACAAGGATTTCCAACCGGGGCCTCGCCCCGATATGCTCAATGAATCCCCCGCCCAACTCACCAACCACCTTGCTCACCCCAACGGTTGGTGGCGCGATGAAGCTCAAAAACTCCTCATTCTCAAAAACGACCGCTCCGTCATCCCCTCCCTTAAAAAAATCTTCGTCACTCACAAAAATTCCCTCGCCCGCCTCCACGCCCTTTGGACTCTCGAAGGGCTCGAGGCCATCGAGCCAGACATCATGAAGGCAGCATTCGACGACACCGATCCTCACATCCGAGCCGCCATGATCCGCATCTTCGAGCCTTACTTCCTTGCCGAGTCCGATGCCCTCCTCAGCCTAACTGATCTCACTCAGGATCAAGCCCACCAGGTTCAGACGCAACTCCTACTTTCCCTATCCCGCAAGCCCGGAGAAATGAGCCGCTCCTTCGCTAACTCCGTCCTCGCCAACAATCCTGACAACACCTTCCTCCGAGAGCTCGATCAGCAACTCACTCAACAGGCTCTTGGAAATTGATCTGACCGGAATAATGACGACCTTATAGATCCAAAAACATTTCAAAGACGTATCCAAAAACTCTGGGGAACATTGCGCCGAGAACGGCACCCAGTGCCATGCCTCCGCCAGCCACCAGAATGATACCTTTGAACCCATCAATCGGAAACTGATCAAAGGTCAGATAATACCCGATGGGTACGATGATCACAAATAGCACGGCTCCAAAAATTGCAGCTAAAAACCTCTTGATCATAATTCTTTGAGATTAGGAATCCCCATCTCATTCGTCACTAAATCCGCTTGGTATTTTCAGTCAAGTATTACTTCTTTGCGGAGGCCCACTTGTCCTTTCCTTTCGATCTTTCGCCGTGATCACCCCGTCGCCATGGAAGTCATGTGATGGGCTCTCGCCAAAGCATTGAGCCCCTTGGAAAGGGGATTCAAAGTCGATTATCGCAGAAGCCCTACTCTTTCAGTGCCTCTACTCTGGATCCTGACAGCGGCTATTGAATCCCCAGAGGTTTCGTCATGGCGTAGCTTCTGAGGATTGCGCCACACAATCAAGGTGAGGCCCCACAAGAAACATCCAAAACGACGGATTGGATACTATGAGATCGACGGACCGGAGAGCGACGGTTGATACTCCATAAAGAAACCCTCAAGCATGCTTTTACTCCGCGACTTTACTAGAGACACGGTCACTTGAGGAAAACACGACTCCCGCCCATGATAACAAACCACCCCAAAATTTCTTTCTTCCGGCGCCACACTCTTCTCGGAGGAGTGCTTTGCTGCCTCCTTGCCCTCTGGCTCAATCTTCCGGCAGAGGACACCCCAACCACTGAACCCCAACTCAAAGCAGGTGCCTACGTTCAGGATGTCACGCCCCCCTTCGAGTCCCTTCTGATCAACGGAGGATTTCTGGAACGTCGACTCGGAAAAATGAACCCTGGCGATCTCAAGGCCCGCTGTTTTGTTTTGCAAAGAGGCGAGGTGAACATCGCCATCGCAGTGGTGGACAGCTGCATGATTCCCCGTCATGTATGCGATCAGGCGAAAGCTCTCGCGTTCAAAGCCACCGGCATCCCTCCCGAGCGCATTCTCATCACCGCTACCCACACTCACAGCGCACCGAGCACGATGGACTACTGCCTCGGAACGATGGCAGATCCCGCATACACAAAATTTCTTCCCTCAAAAATCGCAGCGGGCATCGCGAAAGCCCACGAGAAACTGGAGCCGGCACAAATCGGTTGGGAACAGATCAAGGCACCCGGCTACACCAACTGCCGTCGTTGGATCACCCGGCCTGATGAGCTACTGACCGATCCCTTTGGAGAGAAATCCGTGCGCGCCATGATGCACCCCGGCTACCAGAATCCAAAATACATCGGACCGTCCGGACCGGTGGATGACGAGCTCTCCCTCCTCTCCATTCAAGCCCTGGACGGGAGTCCCCTCGCCGTTCTGGCCAACTTTTCCATGCACTACCACGGAGGTGGCGGCCCTGCCGACTACTTCGGGCTCTTCGCAGACCGCCTGGCACAACGATTGACCGTCGATGGAGAAAGCCCGATTTGTGCCATGACCCAGGGCACAAGCGGCGATCTCTATCGCGTCGACTACAGCAATGAAAGGAAAGCCGATCACATCTCCCACTACACTGATGGGCTCGTCAAAATCGCAGGCCAAGCCCTCAAAGACACCCAATATCACCAAGCACCTCCCCTTGAGATGGACCAGCAAGTCTTGACCCTGCAACGCCGCTTGCCAGACGAGAAACGTCTGGCCTGGGCCGACACTCATCTCACGTCCATGAAGGGGCGGCGGCCAAAAAGCCGGCCGGAGGTCTATGCCGAGCAAGCGAGATTCATTCACCAAAATCCCACCGAAAAGGTGGTCCTCCAAACAATGCGCATTGGCGATCTTGCCATCACCGCAACCCCCAACGAGGTCTATTCCATCACCGGCCTCAAACTCAAAGCACGAAGCCCGTTTTCATCCACCTTCAACATTGAGTTGGCCAACGGAGCCGCCGGATACATCCCTCCTCCCGAGCAACACGCGCTCGGAGGTTACACCACCTGGCCCGCACGCACGGCAGGTCTCGAAGTCGAAGCGGAACCGAAAATCGTCGAAGCGGTTCTCGCCTCACTGGAGAAGCTCTCAGGAAACCCTCGAAAGCCTATGGTCGTTCACACGGGCACCTACCCCGAAACCATCCTCGCCGACAACCCCCTCGCCTACTGGCAGTGCGAGGAGTTCGACGGAGGTGGGCTTACCGATGTATCCGGCAATGATCGCAACGGACGCATCGAAGGCATGGTCGCCTATCATCTGCCCGGCCCCGCAAACGAATCCTTCTCAGGGAAGGCCGTGAACAGCTCCCTGCAACTTGTGGGCGGATCCGTTTCGGCCTCAGTTCCCGGAGCCCGCAGCATCTCGTTCTGGTTTTGGAATGGCATGAGTGGTTCCGTTCGGGATAACACGGGGGACCTTGTCCAAAACGGCGAGTCTTTACGCCTGAGAATTGGAGGAAAAGCCGACACCGGTTCGGCCGGAACTTTGATCATTCAGAGCGGAAATGATATTTTCAAAGGCTCCACAAAGCTTACTCTCCGCACCTGGCATCACGTCATGGTTTCGAGCGACGGCAGAACCATCAACCTCTATCTCGATGGCAACCCGCAGGCCGAAGTGGTCGCCCCCTTTTCCGAAAAGCGATCCAACGAGTGGACTTTCGGTGGCACCCTCCCCTTCGAAGGTCGCATTGATGAAGCCTCATGGTTTAGCAAAACTCTCACCGGCGAAGATGCGAAGCGCCACTACACCGCCTCCGGCATGATTCCTCCTCCGAGGCCAGTTCCGCCGCGACCAAAATTTAAGCGGGGGACGATGAGTCATTATCAGAAAGCCATCATCGCTTCCAAACCTGCGGCCTACTGGCCCTTGCAAGAATCAGCCAAAGATCAAGGTTCGCGACAACACCATGGCTCTCTCGAAAAAGGAGTTGTTCCAGCCACCGAGATGCCGCAGGGAAACACGTTCAATGGGGGACGCATGCGCGCTGATGTCGCGGAGATTGGCGACACCTACAGCGTCGGATTTTGGGTTCGCAACACTCTTCCAGCCCACAGCCGACCCGTGACAGCCTATCTCTACTCACGAGGCATCGACGGACAGCAGGAAGCCGAAGGCGACCATCTCGGAATCGGGGGCACCCACGCGGCAGCAGGACGTCTCATCATTTACAGTGGGAATCGAAGTGAAACCTTGCTCAAAGGTAAAACCAAGATGGAACCGGAGAGTTGGCATCACGTCGTCATGATTCGCGAGGGAGGGCGCGTTCGGGTGCATCTCAATGGCAATCACACTCCCGAGATCGACGACAAATTTCCCCGCGCTTATCCCGATCAACACCGGCAGTTCTTTTTCGGAGGCCGCTGCGAAAACTTCGCCAATCTCCAAGGCCGGCTTGACCACATCGCCCTCTTTGACCGTGTCCTAACTCCAAAGGAAATCACCTCTCTCTATCAAACCGTCAAACTGACGCCCGACGAGAAAAAGCAGACCAAAGTTGAACGCGGTCCTCTTTCTCCAATTGCCGCGATCAAGACCATTCATGTTCCAGAAGGCTACCAGATTCAATTGGTGGCGGCGGAACCTTTGGTGCAGGACCCCGTCGCAATCGACTGGGCACCGGATGGCAAACTCTGGGTCGCGGAAATGGCGGACTATCCCTCCGGCATCGATGGCAAACCCGGTGGGCGGGTTCGCTTTCTGGAAGACCTGGATGGCGACGGAGTCTATGACAAGTCCACCCTCTTCCTCGAAGGAGTGAATTTCCCGGCTGGAATCATGAGCTGGCGAAAAGGGGTCTTGGTCGCTGCTGCTCCCGACATCATTTATGCCGAAGACACTGATGGCGATGGCCGGGCCGACGTCCGCGAAGTGCTTTTTACCGGCTTCAAACAAGGCAATCAACAGCTCCGCGTCAACGGACTGCATTGGGGGCTCGACAACTGGGTTCACGGAGCCAACGGAAGTCATCATTCTCGGTATGCCTCGGGCATTAAAATCAGTTCCCCGCAATCCCAAAAAACGGTTGAACTCGGCAGCCTCGACTTTCGAATCCAGCCCGACGTAGGTCTGATGGAGCCCCTTTCCGGCCCTTCCCAGTTCGGCCGTACTCGAGATGACTGGGGAAATTCGTTTGGGGTGCAAAATAGCTTTCCTCTCTGGCACTACGTTCTCGAACATCGCTATCTCAGTCGCAATCCCAACTTCGCGGCCCCCGATCCCCGACGTCAGCTCCGGCCTCAAAATCCGCGCGTCTTTCAAGCCACTTCGCCGCAAAAAAGATTCCACAGCTTTAATAATTCCGGTCGCTTCACAAGTGCTTGTTCGCCCATGATTTACCGCGACGACTTCCTCTTCGACGACGATCGGATACACGCCTTCACCTGCGAGCCGTTTCACAATCTCGTCCAGCACATGATCCTGACACGAGACGGTTGCAGCTTTACCGCCAAACGAGCGGAAGAAGAAAAGGCCCTCGATTTTTTCACCTCGGAAGATCGCTGGTCGCGGCCCGTCATGGCTCGCACCGGCCCTGATGGAGCACTCTGGGTCGTCGATATGTATCGCTACATGATCGAACACCCCGACTGGCTTCCCGCGGCAGGGAAAACCGAGATGAAACCG
>TARA_B110000037_G_scaffold17525_1_pt1 | contig 22029 bp, 20 predicted proteins | sample TARA_B110000037 | Tara Oceans TARA_B110000037 (sample SAMEA4397196) | marine metagenome | biome: Polar Biome; feature: [MIX] marine epipelagic wind mixed layer (ENVO:01000061); material: water (ENVO:00002006), including particulate matter (ENVO:01000060) such as... | depth 10-100 m
CCGTCGCGGCCACCGCCGCCACCGCCGCGGTTTCCACCGCCGCCTTTGTAGCCACCGCCGCCGCCGCCGCCTTTGTAGCCGCCACCGCCGCCACCGCCACGGTTTCCGCCGCCGCCATAACCGCCGCCGCCGCCGCCGCCAGTGCGGGGTTCACGTGGTTCGGATGCGTTGACACGCAGGGCGCGTCCTTGGAAATCCTTTTCATTGAGGGCTTCGATTGCAGCGTTGAGCTGGCTTTCGTCGCCGAGGGTCACGAAAGCAAAGCCTTTTGATTGGCCGGTTTCACGGTCGGTGATGATTTTGACCCGTTCGACTGGGCCGTGTTCTGCGAAGAGATCGGAAACTTCTTCTTCGGTAGCGGTGTAGGGCAGGTTGCCCACGTAAATGTCCATGTTCTATTATTTCAGTGACGCCAATTTTCTTAAAGCAATTCCTCTAACCCTGGCGTCACGGGTCAAACAAAGAGCGAACAAACCATTTCTTAATCTGATCGAACCTCTATCAAATTGTCGGAGGAGATATTTTGCAAGGATAAAATTTCTGCGACTGCGTTAAAATCAGATGCCGAATTTGGTTTCGGTTTCGGTATATCCACAATCACTTGTTTGGTTTTTGGTTACGGCTCTGGACTTGGAGAGGATAGATTGAGTGTTTTATCGTGGAAGTATACAGTCTTAAATCCATCCCTAACACTTGAAAATTAGTGGAGTATGGCTGGGTTTCGTATTCTGGGGATCATATTTTGAGTGGGTGGGACAGCTCAGGGCTAGATTTGTTTAGAAAAATCAGTTAATTCACCTTAATTATTTTTGAAAATCCACCATTCTCGACCACGTGATGGGCAGTCTCTCACAACAAATATGCAAGCCGGTTCGTCTCGGGATTGTTTTCGCGATGTGCGTCGTTTTCGCTAGCACTGTGGTTCTCCACGCAGAAACGTCTATAGCAAACCCGATCGCGAAGGTGGCTCGTCTGTTCAATCCGCGGTTGGTCAAGGTTGAGAGCCGGGTGGGTTTTCTGATGCAGCAACTGATGTCCCTAGCTGTTCATGAAGAGCATGCTTTGAAGACTGCAATCGGCTGCCGGGGAGCTCGGGTTCGCCGGGAGCATCCGGATCCCACTGTTACCATTGATCTGGGAAAAGGCTTTCCCATTGAGGCACTTTACCTCGTGCCGTTGCAGGAGGAGTTTTCGGCAAGGAAGAGTTTGTTCCCAAAACGCTTCACGATCGAATTTTCAGAGTTTGAGGATTTTCATAAACGCAGGGTTCTCTACACGACAGACGATCGGTTTTTCCCGGAAACAGGCGGCATGCCGGTAAAGTTTGCCGGGCAGGGTGCGATGGCTCGCTTTGTAAGGCTTACGGTGAACCAAGGGCACCTGCGTGGAGAAAGCGAAATTTTCGGGCTTTCAGAGCTGGTCGTGATTTCCGACGGTTATCCAGTGTCTTTCGGTTGCGAGGTTTCTTCTGTTGGAGCGCTCGATGTAGAGGGTCTTTGGTATCCCAGTGCAGTCACCGATGGGCGCATGCCGCTAGGCGATTGGCAAGGAGGGGATTGGGCGGAAAAGGAGGAGCGGGGCGACCTTGTCGAGGTTGATGCCGCCGAGCGGGAAGTCGCTTGGACGGTGAATTTTGGTGAGGAAAGAAACCTAGATCTGTTGGTATTGTTTCCTTTCGATGTTCGTGAAGTGCTCGAAGCGGGAATCCTGCCTGAGGAACTCAACGTCCAAGTGAGAAACGGTGATGGCGAGGAGTTCAGAACTGTCGATCATTGGGTTAATCCTATGCTGGGAACGAACCACGATACCCCGTTACTTTTTAAACTGAACGGCGTTGCAGCGACGGAGGTTCGTATCAATGGTCTGAGAGCGCGTATGGTCAGTGACCAATTTCTCTACGGTCTTTCGGAAATTCAAGTCTGGTCGGGACAGAGAAATATCGCTGCAGGAGTTAAAGTTGATCGCAGTCTGGAAGGTCGCCCCGCTCTGGTCGAATCGCTAACAAACGGATTTGGCAGTGAACGGCAAGTGATCCCGGTCGGATCATGGTTGAGCCAACTGCACGATAGGTGGAGGGTGGAGTGTGAGATCGAAGCTCTCCAACCTATGCGCGCGCAAATGGCTGCCGAGAGCGAGCTTAACGCAACCTGGGGATCCGCGATGATGTTGGGTCTGACCTTTCTCATACCCGTATTTATCGTCGAGCGCCGCCGCCTTATTTCCAGAAACCAAATTGACCAGCTTCGCAAACGGATTGCCTCAGATCTTCACGATGATATCGGTAGTAATCTTGGAAGTATTTCACTGATCGCCCGCACTGCGAGAAAGGATCTCGTGAGGCTGCACGGACCAGCGGAAGTGGGCGAGGATCTCGACGAGGTGGAAGGCATTGCCCGTGAGAGTTCACTTGCAATGCGTGACATCGTGTGGCTGCTGGAAAGAAAGCAAGACTCCATCGGAGATCTTGTGCACCGCATGCGTGAAACTGCCAGCCGCTTGCTAAGGGGATTCGACTACGCCATCGAGTGTGAGTCTTCTAAGAGTGCTTCAAAACTCTCATTGGATGCCAAGCGCCACCTTTTCCTTTTCTACAAAGAGGCGGTTCATAATATCCTCAAGCACTCGAAGGCAACCAAGGTTTCAATACGGCTTTGGGATCAGGGAGACAAGCTCGCTTTGGAAATTATCGACAACGGGCGGGGTCTGCCGACAGTAGTTAAAGATGGCAAGGAAGTGCCGAGAATGGTTAGGAAACTGAACGAGCGAGCAAGGGTTCTTGAAGGTAAGCTCGACATCAAGTCGGAAAAAAATACAGGTACAACCATTCTCCTGACGGTGAAACGATCCTTGTTGATCGCAGCCTCCCAAATGAAATGAGCGAAACGAAAATAATCTCGAAGATCTGGATTCTTGAAGACCATCAGGTCTTTGCAAAACAGATACGTAGCTTGATTGACAGGGAGGATGATCTGGAATGTCCGTATCACTTCGCTTCGCCGGACGAGTTTTTCGAAAAACTCCAATATACCAAGGATAGGCCGGATATCCTCCTGCTTGATCTCGGTTTGCCGAGGATGGACGGACTTGAGGTATTGGTGAAGGTGAGAGAGATGATGCCGGAGGTCAAGGTGCTGATCCTCTCCGCCTTTGACGATCGCGAGCGAGTTTACCGCGCCATTTGCAACGGTGCCTCGGGTTATCTTTTGAAAACAGCGGATCCCGATGAAATTCTTGATGGCATCCAGGATGTCATCCACGGAGCCGCCGCTCTGAGCAGTGCTATTGCTATGATGATCCTCAACGGTTTTGCAAAGCACGGCCCGGTGGAAGAGACCGAAGCGCTGACAGCCCGTGAAGAAGAAGTTCTGAAGTTGCTGGTGAAAGGTTTCATCAAAAAGGAGATCGCTGAGCAGCTTTCCATTTCTCCGCACACAGTCGATATGCATTTGCGCTCTGTTTACCGGATGCTGCACGTGGGTAGCCAGACAGAAGCTGTTTCCAAAGCCATCCGGCAGGGGATTGTCTGATCACTTTGCTTTTCATCGCAAGGATCCAGGTGTAATCAGGTGTATGCGAAAGGTGATCCTGCTCGGACTATCCATGCTCTCCGGTTTGAACGCGGGGAGCCTACTGGACTTTTCATATGGCAAGCTGGAGGATTTGCGGGGCAACGGAAACAAGGCAAAGGAGTTCTATTCAAAAGCGCATTCGGCCGATCCTACCGCGATGCCGCTGGTGCGTATCATGTCTCGTCTAATGCTCGACGATGAAAACCGGGCGGGTGCACTGAAAGTCTATCAGGATGCCATTGCGGCGCGTCCGAACGACGATTCTATCCTCGTGGAATATGGAGATTTTCTGGGTGACGTGGGCAGGGGCGATGCAATTGCCGACCGTCTGAGGAAGGATGCGTATTCGAAGTTTTTGGAGTCGCGTCCTGGGACGTTTGTTGCCGTGGAGCGTATGATTCGGTTTCTCAGGGAGAAGGGTGACGGCAACAGTGCACGCGAACTTTTGGAAAGCTTGGGGAACGAATCCCCGGATGCGGTTCGTTACTATGTTTCTACGACAAAGAGCCTCTACGACAGCCGTGACGAGGAAGCTGGGATAAGGATCGACAGAAGGTTTGAAAGTGCACTTAAGGAACATCCGGAATGGGAGGGGATTGCCCGTAAGGCAAGCGACCATTTTCGTGAGACGGGGAGAATGGATCGTGCTATCGAAGTGCTCGACCAGCATTTGGAGGTGCGGCCATCGTCTCTAGATCTGAAAATCAGACAGGCGATCCTGATGTTCTCTTCCAAACTTTACGACCAAGGAGTGGCGATTCTGAAAGAGGTTCTGGAGATACATCCGAAGAAGGCGCTGGCTCACGAGTCCCTTGCGAAATATTATCGACGTGAGGGATTGAAGGAAGAAGCGCGGACGCATGCGGCGGAGTTGCTCAAGATTCGCGGTGGTAGCCCCGAGGATTTCCTTGAGCTGGCTGGGGAAATGGTAGAGGACGGCGATATCCGTTCCGCGCGCTTGCTTCTGGAGAAGGCGGCTTTTGATCACGAGGATGATGCAAATCTGATGATGAAACTAGCGATCGTTACCGCCAAAGACCCGGAGACGAAGAATCGGGCTGCGAGACTTTTTGAAGAGGCTGAGAGGCTACTTGCGGGCGACTCCGATGAGATGGATCCCGCTTTCATGATAGCCTCAGCAAAGGAGCTTGTTGCCCAAGGTCAGGTAAAAGCTGCGGAAGACCGGCTCAGGACGGCGATTCGGAATTTCCCAAAAAGTGCCAAGAAGCAATCCGCTGCCGCGATGCGGGCTCTCGCGGAGATTTGGACCTCGGAAGGCCGGAACCAGGATGCAGCCAAGGCATTGATCAAGCGTGCCGAGGCGATGGAGAAATGATCGTAGGTTTGTTTTCGGTGGGCAGTTCTTCAGGAAGGGGTAGTTTTACGCCGTGAGTGACATATTACAAGGGGGCGGGATATGGATTGTCACCGCTGGGCTTCTCCTCGCTGGGCTGGTGGGCTGCGTTGTTCCCGTGCTTCCCGGGCATTTGCTCATCCTAATCGGAGCAATCGCCTACCGCTTAATGAAAGGAGCTGACGCCGGGATCGCATGGTGGGGTTTCGTGATACTCGCCGTCCTGATGGTTGTTTCCCAAGTCTTTGAAATTGTGAGCGGTTCGCTGGGTGCAAAATGGTTTGACGGTAGCAAATGGGGTGCGGTTGGTGCGCTCGTGGGTGGCATTGTGGGATTGTTTTTCTTCCCCATCGGTCTGCTCGTCGGACCCCTCGCCGGGGCGTTTGGTTTTGAAATGCTTTTTGCGAAAAAGAAACCCCGCCAATCCGCAGTTTCCGGTGTCGGGAGCGTTGTCGGAACCCTTGCGGGGATGGGTTTCAAAATCGCCGTCGGTGCAATCATGGTCGCTTGGTTTTTCCTCGATGTGTTCGTGGTGGGGTGAGGTCGAGGGTGCACGAAAGGCGCCTCCCTTACTTTTTAGCTTTCCGCTTTCCGATTTTTCAGTGTTTACTCCCGCGCCGTCTCCCGGGCGGTCGCAATGGGGCGCAAGCTCCCATTGAGGAAAGTCCGGACACCGTAGGGCAACCCGCCTTGTGAAAGCAGGGGACGTGAACCGAAAGGAACGCGAATGGAAAGTGCAGCAGAAAGAATACCGCCGATGGCTCGCGAGGGCACAGGTAAGGTTGAAATGGTGGGGTAAGAGCCCACCGCGCCGAGGGTAACCGGAGCGGCAATGAAAACCCCGGGTGGTGCAAGACATAACAGGGAAAGGGCTGCTCGCCCGTCAAACTCCCGGGTATTAGTCGCACTCCGCGCAAGCGGGGCGCCCGGCGCAAGCCGGGTTGAGAGAAATGACCGTCCAGCTCCGGGTAAAACTGGGGTGGACAGAATCCGGCTTACAGGGGGGCGGCACCCCTTTTTTTAAAATCCGAAATTCTAAATCTTGAATCCGAAACCTCTGGTTACCACTCCGGTAGGAAGGTGCCGGTGTTGGATTGGATGGGGAGGGGTTTGGTTACGTTTTCGGCGCGGAAGACGATGGTGTGGATTCCGGCGGGGAGCTCGGTGGAGGCGGGGTCGGTTTCGTGATGACAGATATACACTGCGGGAGTGACGGGGAACGGGAAGAATTTTTGGATGGTATTTTGGGAATCTGGTTACTTTATTTTTTGATTTCCCGAGTCGCGATGATTCGTTCATTTTACCGGAATTGAGCAATGAATTGACGCGACCTGAATTACCTGCGGTTGGTATTGTAGCAGGTATGGAAGCCGAAGACCGTGCCTTGCTGAGTGACTACGGGGAATTTTTGCCCGTTCAAGTCGGACAGAAAATCATCGAATATGGACAGGAACAGGAGTCTCTTTACCTCGTCATTTAGGGCTCCTTCATGTCACTATCGAGGTGGAAGGAAGGACGAAGCTGATGGCACGGGTGGAGCAAGGTGAAACTTTGGGGGAAGTGAACGTCTTCGATCCAGCTGCCGCAAGTGCGACCGTCGTCTCGCAGGAATTCAGCCAAGTATGGAAAGCGAATCGCCAAGATATCGATGATTTCGTGAAAGCGTATCCTGCTGCCGGTGCCGCTTTGATAGAAGGAATTCTCATCGTAATGTGCCGCCGTATTCGTCACATGAACAACAAGATTGCGGATAGCGAGAGCTCCGATATTCTTGGGAAGTTCTGGTAATTCAAATTTGAGGAACGCAACCGAATGTTGTCTGAATTTGCACAAGGCCTGGTTGAAACGGGAGGATTCGAAGGTTTTTTTCTTCTTTCCCTTGCCATGATCATGGGGCACACGCTGGGTGATTATCCCCTACAAGGGGCGTTTCTCTCATCTTGTAAAAACCGCAATACGGATTCCAGTATCTTCTTTGGGGGTTCGACAGTGCCCCAAGGACTTTGGCTTCACGCGCTTACTGCCCATTCCCTCATTCAGGCTGGTATTGTCTGGATTATCACCGGCTCCCTTGCGGTTACAATCATTGAGCTCGTGATCCATTGGATCACGGATTTCGTCCGCTGTGAGGAAAGGATTAGCTTCAATATGGATCAGGCGATCCATATTGGCTGTAAGATCGTTTTTGCCATTCTGCTTGTTAAGCAGGTCGTCTGATCCCAGGAATCAAAGGCAGACCCGCTCGAATAGTTCCGCCAACGGGAGCTGGAGGCAGATGTAGAAATCTCCAAATTCCGAGTAGCGTGCAGAGACCTCGTCGAAACGCATTTCGTAAATGATGGCCTTAATTTCTGCGATGTCCTTGGCAAGCAGGGTGACGCCCCATTCGTGCTCGTCCAGACCAGTCGATCCGGTGATGAGTTGTAGAATTCTGCCCGAGTAGGTGCGACCGACACGCGCGTGGCCTGCCATGAGGGTGCGGCGTGCTTCGTAGTCGAGGGAATACCAGTTGTCGGATCCTGAACGCCGCTTGGTCATCGGGTAGAAACACACGATAGGCCAATCCGGAAGCTGGGGATACACACGGTAGGAGCGGTAGTGGGTCATCCTGTCGTCGAACTCTTTAAGAGCGACTTCGAATTCTTCGGTTCCTTCTTTGAGTCTTTTTTCACCGATCAAAGTTTCAGCGGTGTATTGCTCTCGGGTTGTCGTGTATTCCGACGGCTCAGTGAGGGAATAGTAGGAATAGGAAGGGGTGAGGATTTCCGGGCCGAGTGAGAGGGTGAGCTGTTTCTCGAAAGAGTTCGCAACATGAAGATCCGGTGTCAGGAGCATGAATCCGAGATCCGCCTTTGGGGAGACGATGGAGAAGGTAAGTAACTGGGTGTCCGCTGTTGCGCGGATCTCTTGGACGAGTTCGGTAAACCTGATCTTTGCCTGGCGTTGTTCTTCTTCGGTAAGGAGTGACCACTGGGAGTGATCGATGTGGTAAAAGAGATGGAGGACGTGCCAGCCTTCTTTGAGAGTCAATGGATCCATGTTTTTATGAAGTATATTGTGTGAGTGGAAGTTAGTGAATATCGGTAGAGATTTCCGTTTCAAGAACCAGTTTGAATTTTTCGATGGAAAGGCCGCTTTCGCTTGCTTCGAGGATCTGGATAATCCAAGGGGGGCTTTCTCCCGTGCGGTATGCCGCATGCATTCCAATATCGTCAAAACCTGCGGTTGCTGGAATCCGGAACTCGGATTTCCCTTTGATAGTGCGATTAATTGGGTCGCCGATGACCGAGCCGTCTTCGTTTCGGAACAGAACACGGATCGCTGCCGATTTCGCCTCAGCACTGATTTTTAGCACAGGAATCAGTTTTGTTCCGCGGCGGACAACCTCCGTATCACCTCCAGTGGTGATCGGCTTACGCCAGTAAGTGCTGAGCTCCGTAACCTTTACCAGTTTTCCTTCAACCGGAAGATCGAGATTTTCACCGAGAATGGATCGGGTTGGAACCTTGTTGGAAAAATGAAGGATGGAAAGGGTGGCACCTAGCACCAGAATTACTACCAGTGCGGAGATTCCGATTTTCTCAGCTTTTGAAAGTGTCGCAATGATCGATTTCCATGAGTTAGGCGAGTCGTTTGGAATGTGTTCCGGTGCAGGTGAATTGGAATTGGACTCATCATCTCCGGCAGCCTTTGTCTTCTTGGGTTTTGTTTCCGGGGCTGCCTCTGTTGGCGAATCCTGTTTTTCTTCAGAAGTAGGAACTTGGTCGGGATCCGGCTTTGATGCAGATACTTGCTTAGTTGCGGTTTTCTTAGCTGCGGTCTTTTTCTTGGCTGGAGCAGATGTAGGTGGCTCATCCTCCGATACATTAGGCGGATCGATGTGACGTTCAGTTGGTTTCTTGGACTGGATGGGGGATTCGGTGACGCGTCGTGATGGGATTGTTGACGGTTCGGCCTTTTTATTGGGTTTGGGAGAATTCGGGGGTTCTTCTTCCTCTGAGTCGAAGTCCCAGAGATCGAGTTCGGTGCCCTCGATCCGTGATTTACCGACGGAGGAAGATTTTTTAGGTAAATTCGAATCTGGCGAGGGTGAATCGTTACTCATTACAACTGGGTGGTGTTTTTTAGAATGTAAGGTGGGGTCTTGGCGAGATAAGAAATATCCTGATCCAAACGAAAGTGGGAGAAGAAGCCTGTCGGTGCGCAATTTATGGAGATTCAGTCTTGTTTGTTCAAATAAAATTGAAAAGGTTTGGTGTCTGCAGCAAACTGAAAAAAAATGGGAAAATTGTTTGGAACGGACGGGATTAGGGGAAGGGCGTATGAATATCCCGTGACCACTGAAATGGCAACGCGGCTTGGTGCCGCAGTCGTTGCAATGATGGGTGGTGAAGAGTCGGTGAAAGTTCTGATCGGGCGGGACACCCGCGAGTCGGGTACTGATTTGGAAAACGCTTTGGAGGCAGGTCTGCTTGGTGTCGGTGCTGAGGTAGTGAAGCTGGGTGTGGTGCCGACTCCGGCGTTGGCCGTACTCGTGAAGCACCTGGGTGCTACTGCCGCGGTAATGATTACTGCATCCCACAACCCGTTCGAGGACAACGGAATGAAGATTTTTGGCGGCGATGGATTCAAACTGCCCGACGGGATGGAAGAGGAAATCGAGGGGCTTTTGCTGGCAGATGATACGCCCGGGATAACTTTGAACGGCGGTAGTTCCAGCGATTTTCCAGAGGGAATCGAAACGTATGTCGAGCGTGCGAAGTCCAGTATTGGATGTATGAGCCTTTCCGGCCTGAAACTCGTTCTCGATGCTGGAAACGGAGCCGGTTTCGCTGTTTCACCGAGAATTTTCCGGGAACTGGGTGCAGAGGTCATCGAGATGGCCGTTTCCCCTAACGGGCGGAACATCAATGAGGGATGCGGGGCGCTGCATGCGGATCGAGCGGGGCAACTGGTAAAAGAGAACGGAGCCGATTTCGGGGTGTCGCTCGACGGCGATGCCGACCGGGTGATCTTCACGACTTCGGGTGGCGATGTGGTCAGCGGTGACCGGGTTCTGGCCATGTGCGCACTCGGACTGAAACAGGATGGGAAACTGCCTGGTGATGCCATCGTAGCGACCGTGATGAGCAATTTAGGGCTGGACGAAGCTATGCGGAAAGAGGGTGTCCGGGTCATCAGGGTGGGGGTTGGCGATAGAATGGTGCTCGAGCGAATGAGGGCGGATGGAATTGCTTTCGGTGGAGAAAATTCCGGACATTTAATTTTTGCGGATTATACGACGACAGGGGACGGGATTCTGAGCGCCCTCCAGATCTGCAGGATGGTTCTTCGAACCGGAAAATCCCTGGCGGAACTAGCCTCGGTCATGGACGAGTATCCGAGCGAGCTCCGGAATCTATATATTCCGGAAAAACCTCCTTTGGATGGACTGCCGAAACTTCAGGCGCTGATCGCCGAGGCTGAGCGCGAATTCGGTGGTGATGGCAGGCAGCTCATCCGCTATTCCGGAACGGAGAACAAAATACGGATACTCGTGGAGCACAAGCATGCCGCGGAGGTCGAGCGATGGGTTGGGAAATTTGAGGAAGTGATCCGGGAGGAAATCGGATGAGCGGCAACTTGCAAGATGGCTGGCCACTCACGCTAACTCGGCGGATGGAGGATTTTCCTGTAGCAAACAGAACCTTGGGCGGGTGGTTGAAATGCGCTGACGAGACGCTTGCAGATCTAATTCACTCTTGCCGCTATCCTTGGGATCTACTCGCTATAAACGAAAAAATCGTAGGTGAGATGTCAGAGGATGAAATATTAGGTGGAATCCACCCATTGGCAGTGGTAGAGGGTCGCCTTGCCCTTGGTAAAGGATCTAGAATACTTCCGGGTGTATTTATCGAAGGAAACGTCGTGATCGGGGAAAACTGCAAGATCGGCCCGAACTGCTATATCCGTGGCAACACCAGTATTGGGAGCGGCTGCCACATCGGGCAATCCGTGGAGATCAAGAATTCGATCATTCTCGATGGAACTAATGTCGGTCATCTCTCTTACGTCGGAGATTCGATTCTCGGTGAAAAAGTGAACTTCGGAGCCGGAACGAACGTTTCAAATCTTCGCCACGATGGCTTGAACCAACGTTCGATGACGGAATCAGGTCTCGTCGATACCGGCCGTCGTAAGCTCGGTGTGATCGTCGGCGACGGCGTGCATACCGGAATCGGCACCATGATCTACCCCGGTCGGAAAATCTGGCCAAATATGAGCACGCGTCCCGGCGATGTCGTGCAAGCGGACTTGCGTCCGGTGGAATAAAATTTTAAATAACTGAAAATATGTGTGGAATAGTAGGATATCTAGGGAAAGCGAATGCTCCATCCGTATTGATTAGTGGCTTGAAACGGCTTGAATACCGTGGTTACGATTCGGCAGGGCTTGCCATCTTGGATGGAGACAAGGTGCTGGTGTCGAAGGCTTCCGGGAAAGTCGCAAACCTGAGCGAACGAGCCAGTATAAATTGGCCTCCAGAACTTTTCAAACGGGTTGGCACCGGCATCGCACACACCCGTTGGGCGACCCACGGCCCACCGACCGAAGTCAACGCCCACCCCCATCTCGACAAAACTGGTGAGATCGCACTCGTACACAACGGGATCATTGAAAACTACCGCGCCCTTCGCGCCAGGCTAGAGGGCAAGGGACATCACTTTGTTTCTGAAACTGATACCGAAGTTCTTTCCCATCTGATCGGCGATTGCGACAAGGGAGATCTCTTCCAGGCTGTTTGCGACGCTCTGCATCAGGTCGAGGGCACGTTCGGCATCGCCGTGATTTCCTCCCGCGAGCCTGGGAAAATTATTACGGCACGCCGGGGTAGTCCCATTGTGATTGGTGTGGGTGACGGGGAGGCGATCATCGCTTCCGACGCCTCGGCCATCGTCGCGCACACCCAGCGCGTGATCTATCTGGATGATGACGACATTGCCACTGTGACTGCCGATAGTGTCGATATCCGAGATCTGAACAACGTTCCAGTAACCCGGGAAATCGCCGAACTCGGTCTGGATGCATCCGTTGCAGAGAAGGGTGGATACGAGCATTTCATGATGAAAGAAATCCACGAGCAGCCGGACGCTCTGGCCAATGCTATCCGTGGTCGTCTGGATCTTCAGCTGGGCTCTTCAGTGCTTGCAGGGATGAGTGCTTCCCAACGTGAACTCGCGGAGCTTTCCCGGGTTGTGATGGTTGGTTGCGGCACCTCGCTACACGCGGCAATGGTCGGCGAATATGCATTCGAGGATCTCGCCGATATTCATGCGGAAGTTCAGCAAGCTGCTGAGTTTCGTTACCGGAATCCCATCATTGGCAATAGGGATTTTGTCGTGGCTATCTCACAGTCCGGCGAAACTGCTGACACGCTGGCTGCGGTAAAAGAAGCGCAGCAGAAAGGCGCGTTTGTGATGAGCCTAGTGAACGTTGTCGGCTCCACTATCGCGCGCGAAACCGGGCGGGGCGTCTATCTTCACGCAGGGCCGGAAATTTCCGTGGCATCCACGAAGGCGTTTACTTGCCAGGTCAGTGTGCTTCTCATGATGGCACTCAAGCTCGGAAGGGGACGCCGCTATTCCCGCGAAGAAGGTCTCAAGCTCGCCCGCGAAATCGACTCCATCCCGGAACTGGTCAACCGCGTGATCGCGAAAAACGACCTCATTGCGGAGATCGCGGAAAACTACGTGAAAGACGAACACGCGTTCTTTATCGGTCGCGGTCCCATGTATCCGGTCGCCCTTGAGGGTGCACTGAAGCTGAAGGAAATTTCCTACATCCATGCGGAGGGATACCATGCTGCCGAGCTGAAACACGGCCCCATCGCACTCCTGCAGCCGGGGACTCCCGTAATCGCTGTTGCTTGCGAAGGGCCGGCAAAGGACAAGACTCTTGGCAACGTAGAAGAATGCCGCGCACGTGGTGCAAGGATTCTCGGAATCATCACCGAGGGTGATACCAATGCCGAGGAAGTGATGGACGATTTCATCTCGATTCCGAAGGCTCACCCACTGGTCGCGACCATTCCCGCAGTAGTCGCCCTACAAATCTTTTCCTACCACGTTGCAAGGCTGCGTGGATGTGAAATCGACCAACCCCGTAACCTCGCAAAGAGCGTTACGGTTGAGTAGTTCTTAAATAAACCGCGTCAGCGACTCTACCGTGCCCTTGTCGAGTTTCTCAGCGAGAGCGATGGTTAGGTTCACCATCGCGAGGTAGTCCTCGATATCGATGATGGAATTGTGCGAGTGGATGTAGCGGGCGGGGACGCCTAGAACAACGCATGGAATGCCTTGGTTCGCCTGGTGAAAGGCACCCGCATCTGTCCCGCCGCTCCTCCGCACGGTCACTTGGTGGGGGATGTCTTTTTCGAGGGCGGTCTCAATGGCGAGTTTTGCGAGGCGTGGATTTCCGATCGCACTCGGATCGTATAGTCGGATTTGGACACCTTCACCGAGTTTCCCCTGGCTCTCCCACGGATTGAATCCGGGAGTGTCATCGGCGGGCGGACCCTCGAGGATGATTGCCACATCCGGTTTTACGAAATTCGCCAAAGTCCTCGCTCCACGCAGGCCTACTTCCTCCTGCACGCTGCCAGCAAAAACGATTTCGTTCGGATGGTCGGAATTTACCAGTTTCAGAGCTGATTGGATCACTCCGGCCATTCCTACGCGGTTATCAAAAGCTTTTGCCATGTAATGGTTTGCCTTCGCCATCGGGGTGAAAGGCGACCAAGGGGCAATCGGATCACCAATCGTTATGTGAAATGCATGCTCTACCTCGCGCCGTGTGGAGGCTCCGATATCGATGAACATTTGTTCGACGCCTATCGTTCCCTTTCTCTGGTCGCTTGTGAGGAAATGGACGGGCTTGGTTCCAATCACTCCGATGATTTTTTCGCCCTTGCTGTTCAGGATCTGCACCCGCTGAGCAAGCATGACTTGGTTCCACCATCCACCCAGTGTCACGAACTGGATGAACCCGTCCTGTGTGATATTTTGCACCATGAACCCTACCTCGTCCATGTGACCGGCAATCAGCACCCGTGGACCTTCCTTCGGATCGGCACAGATTACCGATCCATTCTTGTCCGTAGCCAGTTCGCCGACCTCGGTTAGTTCATCCACGAAAATCGCGCGGACTTCGTCCTCATGACCGGATACGGAGTGTGCTTCGGTGAGTTCCTCGAGAAGTGAAAGTGCTTTGGCTCGCATAGCGTCAGATGATGATAGGGATTTATTAATTAATAAACCTTAAATTTCGTGCAGCTAGGTTCGGGATGGGTTGCACATCGCGGCTTCCCGCTCCATCATTAGGCCATGAAATTCGCTTGGCTCACGGTTTGGCTCCTCGGTGCACTTTCGGCATCCGGTTTCGAGTTGCCCGCGGGTTCCAGCCAGTGCTTGGTTGGCGTATCGGAAGGGTGGAATAGCAGCCACGTCACGATCTCCTATTTTGAAAAAAAAAGAGGCAGCTGGCAGCAAGTCGGCGGCGAATGGAAAGGCCGGCTCGGATCCAGCGGGCTGGTATGGGGTAGGGGTCTTCACTCGAATCCCTCCGGCGCTCGTTTGAAAAAGGAAGGCGATGGCCGTTCTCCCGCAGGTGTCTATGACATCGGTGGCGTCTGGGGTGCGCACAAGAGCGTGAAGAAACATCCAAAGACATTTTATCACCAGGTCACCTCCCGCGATCTCTGGGTGGAGGACGGTAGTTCGAAATACTATAACCAGTTTCTCAGCCTCGACCATGAACCCGCGACCACTTGGGAAAAGAAGGCTCAGATGAAACAAAACGACTACCCGCAGTCCCTTAAATTGTTCATCGGGCACAATGCCTTTCCCAACGTTGTCGCGAACGGTGGCTCTTCGATTTTCTTCCACATCTGGCGTCGGGAAGGTGCCGCCGCCACTGCCGGATGCACGACTATGGTCGAGGAGAAACTCCGTCATTTAATAGCAACTGTTGACCCAGGCCGTCACCCGCTTTACGTCCTCTTGCCGCGAGCTGAATACGAAAGGCTCAAACCCGTTTGGAAATTACCATGAGCACTACAACCCAACCTCCCTCCCAAGCAACCCTACCTGATCCGAAAGGCCATTTCGGCCAGTTCGGCGGAATGTTTGTTCCTGAGACACTGATGACCCCGCTACAGGATCTCGCGAAAGCATATGAAGACGCCAAGGCTGATCCCGCATTCCAAGCGGAACTGGACGACCTTCTGAAAAACTACGTCGGACGCCCGACTCCCCTCTACTTCGCAGAACGTTGGACGGAGAAACTCGGCGGTGCGAAAATTTACCTCAAACGAGAAGACCTCCTACACACTGGTGCGCACAAGATCAATAATGCCCTCGGCCAGATCCTGCTTGCGAAACGTCTCGGGAAAACCCGTATCATCGCGGAAACCGGAGCAGGCCAGCACGGCGTCGCGACCGCCACGGTTTGCGCTCGTTTCGGCATGGAGTGTATCGTTTACATGGGTAAGGTGGATATGGAACGTCAAGCGCTCAATGTCGCACGGATGCGCCTGATGGGAGCGGAAGTCCGTTCCGTTACCGCCGGACAGGCAACACTTAAAGAGGCAGTCAACGAGGCTATGCGCGACTGGGTCGCCAGCGTGGAGAATACCCACTACATCATCGGTTCCGCCCTCGGCTCCCATCCTTTCCCAATGATCGTCCGCGATTTTCAGCGGGTGATAGGCGTCGAAGCTCGCGAGCAAATTTTGGAAAGGGAAGGTCGGCTTCCGGATATGCTTGTCGCCTGTGTCGGCGGTGGATCGAATGCCATCGGGCTTTTCCATCCATTCCTCGGCGATGAAAACGTCCGCATGGTTGGCGTTGAGGCAGGTGGAGACGGCATCATCCCGGAGCGTCACGCAGCCCGTTTCCAAGGAGGGAAACTCGGAGTCCTCCAAGGCACGAAAACCTGGCTCTTAGCAAACGACGACGGCCAGATCGAACTCACCCATTCGGTTTCCGCCGGGCTCGACTACGCGGCCATTGGCCCCGAACACGCCTTCCTGCAAGAGGCAGGCCGCGTCGAATACACATTCGCAACAGACGAGGAAGCGCTCGCAGGTTTCAAGGATCTCGCCACCACTGAGGGAATTATCCCCGCTCTGGAAACCGCCCACGCCATGGCATACATCCTCAAAGTCGCCGGCTCCCTCCCGAAGTCGGAGATCATCATCGTCAACGTCTCCGGACGGGGAGACAAAGATATGGAGCAAGCCATGAAGTATCTTTTCAAGGACGGCGACCCGTTGAAATAAACTGACCTTCCGTTACTCTTACCAATTATGAAGAAGCCATTTTCCCTGATCGTAACTCTGACTGCACTGCTAATTTCCACAGGTTGCAGCCAGCAGAAGACCGACCGCGCCGCCCAGATCAAGGCACAGAAGTCCGATCCCGTACAAACCCTGTTGAAAGACGGGAAAGCCCGTGCCTACTTTGCCAGCGGGTGTTTCTGGTGCGTCGAGGCTGTTTACGAAAGTGTCAAAGGTGTGGAGGAATCCATATCCGGCTACGCGGGGGGACATACGAAGAATCCTACCTACGAGTCCAGTAACACAGGCCGCACCGGGCACGCTGAAGCCGTCGAGATTATATACGATCCCAAGGTCGTTTCCTTCGCCACCCTCGTGGATGTCTATTTCGGTTCGCAAAATGTTACGCAAGTGTATGGGCAGGGGCCGGACAACGGTTCCCAATATCGCTCCATCATTTTCTACCAAAACGAGGAACAGAAAAAGATCATTGATGAGAAGATCGCTGCTCTGAATAAGGAACTCGCACCCAAAGAGGTTGCCGCCGAAGTATATCCTTTTGAGAAGTTTTGGATAGGCGAGGACTACCACCAGAATTATGAAAAGCTCAACCCGACGAACGGCTATATCCAAGGGGTCTCGATCCCGAGGCTGAAAAATTTCCAGGCGAAATTTCCAGACATCCTCAAAAAAGGTGCGAAGCACTGATCCCACCCGCTGAACTCCAATGCCAGATCCCATCTACGTCCGAGACGCCTTCGCTCGAATCGCGGATCGCTATGTGATGACCAACCACATCCTCTCCGGAGGTATGGACTTCTGGTGGCGACACGTTGTCACAAATCGGATCGAGAAACTCTCTCCGAAGAATCTCCTCGATGTCGCTAGCGGCACTGGAGATCTCGCCCTGAAGATCCAAAAGGAGATTCCCTCCTGTGATGTCATTGCCACGGATTTCTGTGCGGAAATGCTCGAGCATGCTTCTTCACGTGGTGTCAAAAAGACCCTCGTCGCAGACGCACTTGATCTCCCTTACCCCGAGAACGAATTCGACGTCCTCACCGTAGCTTTCGGACTGCGCAACATGGCGGACTACGAACTCGGACTGAAAGAAATGCGCCGTGTTCTCAAGCCCGGCGGCCATCTCTTTATCCTAGATTTCTCCCTTCCAAAGGGAATCCTCTGCGCACCCTACCGCTTCTATCTTCACAATATCCTACCGAAGATGGCCGGCTTCCTCACCAAGGAGAAGGACGCTTACGAATACCTCGGTGATTCCATCGAACAATTTCCCGCAGGGGACTCGATGATTGCTCTCTTGGAAAAAAACGGCCTCTCCCAAGGCGCATTTACTCCAATGACATTCGGAGTAGTCAGTGTGTATGAGGCCGTGAAAAGCTAACTGATATTACCCGACCGGGTGCCACGTGGTCTTGAGTTCCACGAAGTCGCGGATGTGGTAGAGGCTTTGGGCTGATTCGGAGAACCAGTCGTAGGGCTTCTCCGCAGGGATAAACTTGGTGCGTTTTACTGATTTTGAAGCTCCTGCTTGGAGGCTTTTTCTTTCCTCCAGATTGGCGAATGCGGAGACTGCGCGAATGTGCTCGTGGGTGGCGAAGGTGGGGAGTATGTCGGCGTTCTTTCCGGTGAGGAGATTGATGACACCGCCGGGAAGGTCGCAGGTAGCGAGCATTTCCCCGAGGAGGATGGCTGGGTATGGTTTTGATTCCGATGCGAGCGCGATGACTGCGTTGCCGCTCGCGATGATTGGCAGAATCATCGAGATGAGAGCGAGAAGTGGGGCTTCTTCGGGCGCGGTTACTGCCACGATACCCATAGGCTCGGTGACGGAGAAATTGAAGTGCGCTGTGGCGACAGGATTCACGCTGCCCAGGAGTGACTCGTATTTGTCAGTCCAGCCGGCGTAGTGGACGATGCGGTCGATCGCTGCGGAGACCTCGGCGGTAGCTCGTTTCTTCTCCTCAGCATTGGTAGGGAAATGGGCGGCCACAAGTTCATCGGCACGGGCTTCGAGCATTTCGGCCATGCGGTAAAGGATCTGCCCACGGTTGTAACCGGAGCGCTTCGCCCAACCTAGGCCGGCCTTCGCTGCCGCCTCGACTGCATTGCGGACATCCTTCCGGGTGCAAAGCGGGACGTTTCCGAAGAACTCGCCTGCTGCATCGTTGATCGCGTAAGTGCGGTTACTCTCGGATCGGATGAAGGCTCCGCCGACGTAGCACTTCGGCGTTTTGGTTACGGTGAGACGGGGCATTGTGGAAAATAGGTTAAACACTAAGTTTTAAACTTCAAGGAAGAGCGCCGCACACCTGACGCAAGTGATTTACTTTGACTGAATACTGGGAATTCAGTAATAAACGGGAGAGATTATGAAATGTCCTCGATGTGTGCAGCGAATTCACCGGGCGGCTGCGGCCTGCCCGCATTGTGGATTTTCGCTCGCGGATTCGGATAAGATGTTTGGGGACGGGGAGGTAAAACTCCGGAGTTTGACGGATGCCGCTGGTCTGTTTCGCCGAAAGGAGCGGGATAGGATCGAGGATGCAATGGAGGCATTTGGGACTTCATTCCCGCAGATGTTCATAGCGGTTTACACGGGAAGTCTCGGGGAAACGGGGAATCTCAGGCAGTTCGGTTTTTGGCTGCTGAACCGGGGGGTCTTTGAGGACGTGGATGTCACGAAGCCGAACGAAGGAGGGGTACTCATTGTGATCGATCCCGATTCGAAGGCGGCTGGGATCAGTTTCGGTTACCTTTTGGATCCGTTTTTTGAAGAGCGGGACACTTTCGAGTGTCTTTCCAGAGCACACTCTCATTGGTTGGAAGGCCGCTATTGCGACGGATTACTGAAAGTGCTGAACCACGTCAGGACTCTGCTCCGGAAGCGGAGCAGACAGGTGCGCCGTGATCCGGAAAGATACGAACGCAAGGTTGCGACCCCGGTGGCGGTGGAGGATTTGGTGAAAAAAATCCGGGGAGGGAACATTCATCCTATGTATGAACCGTTGAGACCCGAGAGCGAGGGGGTTGAGTTTTGAAAAAGCGACTCCTGCTTCTCTGGCTATGCAGCGGTTTTCTTTTTGCAAACGTGGAACCACCGCTGCCGGAGTGGAATACGGAAGACCGGGCATCCATGTTGGATGACGGCTGGATGGCAGGCGGCTCTCTCCTGACCTATGAGTCTTTGCCGGAAGAGGATCAGGCGGAGGATACGCCTCTAGCGATTGACGAACCGACACAGGAGGAACTCGCAGAGTTGGAAACGGAAGAAAACATTGTCGGGGAAGAATACCTGACTGGGTACTTCGAGGAGAAACCGGAACTCTACTTGGTCGATCCGCAGTCGCTCCTCGGGACGAAAGAGAAGCAGGACTTGCAGTCCTTCCTTGATTACCACGCGAGCGATTCGTCCATCGATATGTATATCTACGTGTTCGGTGGTGACCAGCAGATCCCTGGGGATGTGCGGGAGGAGGAGGTGGTCGAGCGTTTGTATTCTGTAGGGAAGCCGGCGGTCGTTGCCTATTATTACTTGGGCGCCCCTCAACGATCAGAGATTTATCTGAGCCCGATTATCACGGATGCCGTTTCCGCTGCCGAGCAGAGGCGAGCGCTGAAAAGTTCAGTGGTGCAGGCTTTTTCCAGCGTGAACCTCGCCGATCAGTTGGAGGCTTTCCTAGTGCAGATGTCGATCCGTATCTATTGGATGGAGCGTATGACAGAAGGCACTGCCGCTGCTACCAAGGAAGCGATCCCGGATGGTGAAGAAGCCAGGGCTTTTCATGAGAGAATGGAGAAGGAGGAGGAAACTGCCGCTCTTCCCAGTTGGATAGGATTAGTCGGGGGAGTATTCGTTTCGTTGTGCGGGGGATTGCTCTTGGTTTGGAGTTCATTGATGTGGTGGAAACATCGGTCGCGTTTCCTTTTTCCGGAGTTCGAGGTGGAGCCAAGGATGGGCGGGAGCCACGCAGCTGGGATCGGTGCGGTGATTTCGTTTTCCAGCACGGCGGTGCCACCTGCCCGTCAGCGTGATCAGGTTCCGGATTACATGCGGCGCGCATGACCGGTGGCGATTGACGAATTTGGAATTGCTGAAGCTCGTCAAGGAGGTGAGGGTCTGAGTGGATGGATAAGCCGGGTATTTCTGTGGAGGCAAACGAGCGGGGGGAGGGAATCCGGCTCGGTGGCAAGCTCGGGAAAATGACACTCACCAGGCAGGTGCTGACACTGGCGATGTGGCCGTTGATGGAGCAGGTTCTTTCGTTTTTTGTTGGGATGACGGACATTCTAATCGCCGGGCGGATGGCCGAGGGAACGGAGCGTATTGCAATTCTCGATGCGCTTGGTCTGGGAGGTTACGTGGGTTGGTTTATTTACATTTTTCAAGGAGCCGTAGCCACGGGGGTTATGGCTCTCGTTTCCCGTGCTACAGGCGCCCGCGATACTGAACTGGCAAACAGGGGTCTGGGGCAGGGTGTTTGGCTCGGCGCACTGGCGGGTTGTGCTGCTTTCGTAATTCTCCAAGTAGGTGCGCCATACCTTATTATGTGGATGAGGCTCACCTCTGCTGCGGCAGTTGAGGCCGAAAGCTACATCCGCATGCTCGCATGGTCGGGGCCGGTTGCAGGGGCGATGTTCTCCGTGAATGCGGCTTTGCGTGGCTCAGGCGATACGAAAACGCCGTTTTTTGCGATGCTAGTGGTGAACGTGGTCAACATGGGAGCAAGCATTCTACTCGTGTTCGGACCGGAACCTTTTGGGGGGCATGGAGTTTCCGGAATCGCCTTAGGAACGGTGATAGGATGGATTGCCGGCCTGTTCACAGTGGTCTTGCTACTTACGTTTAAAAAGCGCGAAGGTCTCAAATGGTCTCGCGAGGGAATGCGCTTCCACTCGGAAACACTAATGCGTATTTGGAGAGTGGGAATGCCACAGGCATTTGAGATCGCCGGGATGTGGGTGATCCATTCCTACGGCCTGCGGGTGATTTCCAGTCTGAACAAGGAAGGCGCACTCGGAGCCCATTTTATCGCGATCCGGTTGGAGTCGATGAGTTTCCTACCAGGCTTTGCGATTGCTGCGGCGGCGGCGGCATTGACCGGGCAATATCTTGGAGCTGGATCCAAGGCATTGGCAGTCGAAGCTGTTCGATTCTCTTGGAAACTTGCGGTAGGTTTGATGGTTTTCATGGGGCTCTGTTTCGTGGTCGGCAGGGAATGGCTGATCGGACTGATGGCTCCGGGAAGTGAAATTCATGCGGATCTCGCAGGGCCTTTGCTCGTCGTCTGTGCACTGACCCAACCGTTCTTCGCTACTTGTATCATTCTAAAAACGACGATGCGTGGCGCGGGTGCGACAAAACTCGTAATGCGCTGGGCATTCAGCAGTATGCTATTCTATCGGGTCGGAGTCCTTTGGGTTCTTTCCCAGTTCGGTTGGGTGACTCTGACGGGTGTTTGGATCGTCTTGGGCTTTGATCTCCTGACCCAAGCAATCGTATTCGTCCGGCTACACTTCAAGGGGCGCTGGCTGGACGCGAAGGTATAGGATTTAGCGGAGTGGCGTTCTCCGGAACGCCACATCTCCGTCTGAATTGGATACAAGCGGCAGGGATAGGCGGACCTGGACGCAACACCTTTGGTGTCGGGAGATCGGACGGCGTTTTCGCCAAGTAAAAACGTTAGGATGCTAGTTTTCCGACTGGCGAGATGGCTCTTCTGGTTCGGTCTCGGTCTCGGTCTCGGTCTCGGTCTCGGTCTCGGTCTCGGTCT
>TARA_B110000037_G_scaffold44523_1_pt1 | contig 22027 bp, 19 predicted proteins | sample TARA_B110000037 | Tara Oceans TARA_B110000037 (sample SAMEA4397196) | marine metagenome | biome: Polar Biome; feature: [MIX] marine epipelagic wind mixed layer (ENVO:01000061); material: water (ENVO:00002006), including particulate matter (ENVO:01000060) such as... | depth 10-100 m
GCATAATTAAAACATAAATGCTTTATAAAAGTGCATAATAAACATTTTATCTGTATTTTAGCTTAAAAATAACGTATTTTACTATTAATTAAGGTTATGGCATAGATTGTGCTTGATTTATCAAATATATTAATTTATTAAAATTTTAAATGTAAGGAGTTTTGTATGGCAACTGCTGCTAATGTAATGAAAATGATTAAAGACAAAAAGGTTACGTTTGTTGATTTACGATTTACCGATACCAAAGGTAAAGAACAACATGTTTCAGTTCCAGTTTCTGCTTTTAGTCCAGATAAATTTAAAGAAGGACATGCATTTGATGGATCATCTGTGGCTGGATGGAAAGGAATTAATGCTTCAGATATGCTTTTATTTCCAGATCCAAATACAGCTAATCTTGACCCTTTTATGGAAGAACCAACATTAATATTGACTTGTAATGTCGTAGATCCAACAGATGGCAAAGGATACGATCGTGATCCAAGAACTATTGCACTCCGTGCTGAAAATTATTTAAAAACATCCGGTATTGGGGATAAAGTTTATTTTGGACCTGAGCCAGAGTTTTTTGTTTTTGATTCAATCACATGGTCATCTGGAATGAATGGATCTTCAGTAAAAGTAAACTCAGAAGAAGCTACTTGGGACTCGAATAATCCATATGAGCAAGAAGGCGGAAATATTGGTCACCGACCTGCCGTAAAAGGTGGATATTTTCCGGTGCCTCCTGTTGATTCACTTCAAGATCTTCGCTCTCAAATGTGTCAAACACTTGAAGAAATGGGTGTTCCTGTAGAGGTTCATCATCATGAGGTTGGAGGGTCAGGACAAAATGAAATAGGGACTAAATTTAGTACTCTTACAGAACGTGCTGATTGGACACAAATACTTAAATATGTTGTTCTGAATGAAGCGCATAGGGACGGCAAAACTGCCACATTTATGCCAAAACCAATATTCAATGACAATGGAACAGGTATGCATGTTCACCAATCCATCTGGAAAGGAAACAAGAATATGTTTGCTGGCAACAAATATGCTGGGCTAAGTCAAACAGCTCTTTATTATATTGGAGGCATAATTAAGCATGGTAAAGCATTAAACGCTATTACTAACCCATCAACTAATTCATATAAAAGATTAGTGCCTGGCTTTGAAGCTCCGGTAATGTTAGCGTATTCAGCAAAAAATAGATCAGCAGCTATTCGAATACCATTTGTTTCAACTGATAAAGCGCGCCGAATTGAAGTACGCTTTCCAGATCCCACTGCTAACCCATATTTAGCTTTTAGTGCTTTGATGATGGCCGGTTTAGATGGTATAAAAAATAAAATTGACCCAGGGCCAGCTGAGACCAGGGATTTATATGATTTATCTGCTAAAGAAGAGGCTAAGATACCTCAGGTTGCAGCAACACTTCCTGAAGCACTTGAAGCCTTAAAAGTTGATCGAAAATTTTTAACTGAAGGCGGCGTTTTCTCTGATGATTTTCTAGATAGTTTTATCGATTTAAAAATGGAAGAAGTTACTCGATTAAGAATGACTCCTCATCCTATAGAGTTTGATATGTACTACAGTATTTAAATAAATTAAAGGGTGGATTTTATATCTACCCTTTTTTTATCTTAAAATAAATTGCACTTATTATGTGCATATGAAGAAAAGTAAGTAAAGTATTAGACATTATGACCTATAGGGCGAGTCATTTTGATGTTGGCTTGATTCTTGCTTGATAAATAAATATGGAAACATACGAAATGAGTATTTTAGTCATAAAAGAAGAATACAAAGGTATGGAAGCTTTAGCTTCAGCAATAATAATATTTGACAAAAATAATAATATTGAATATTTGAATCCAAGTGCTGAAACATTGTTCGAAGTTAGCCGAAATCATGCGGCAGGTAATAATATAAATACATTTTTCGATGACACAGATTTTTTCAAAAGAACATTGAGAAAAGCCAAAAAACAACAAAGCTCTTACAGGGAACATGAGTACTTTATCAAAACCAAGCAAAACAAAACAATATGCGTAAGCTTTACAACTACTCCGTTTGCCAATAAAGATGAAAGCTTTATTATTGAATTTCTTCAGATAGATCAACAATTAAAAATTGCCAAAGAAGAAAGGATGTTTATTCAGCAACAGGCAAATAGTGAATTACTTAGAAATCTTGCTCATGAAGTAAGAAATCCTTTAGGAGGCCTAAGGGGGGCAGCTCAACTTTTAGAAAAGGAGTTAAATGACAAGTCCCACAAAGAATATACTCAAGTTATTATAAAGGAGGCAGACAGGCTTCAAAAATTAATGGACAAGTTACTGACGCCCCATCAAATGCCTGTATACGAAACAACAAATATTCACGAAGTGCTTGAAAGGGTTCGTAGCTTAATATTATCTGAATTTCCAAATGATGTTCAGTTGAATAGAGATTACGATGTCAGTCTCCAAGAATTTATAGGTGATAGAGAGAAACTTATTCAAGCAGTTCTAAATATAGCAAGAAATGGTGTGCAGGCGATGAAATACAATAAACAAAAAAACATGCAATTAAGTTTTTCAACAAGATCCGAACGTCAAGTTATATTTCATAAGAAAAAACATGCTGCAGCAATAAAATTAGATATTATCGATAACGGCCCTGGCATTAAAGCGGAGTTAATAGATAAAATATTTTATCCACTTGTCTCTGGACAATATAACGGAACAGGCTTGGGGCTTTCATTAGCACAAAACTTTATCACCATACACCAAGGAATGATTGAGTGTAACTCAAGTCCAGGAAAAACAGTTTTCTCAATAATTCTTCCTATAGATAATAACTTAAAAGAAAATAAGGTGACTAAATGAATAAAGTTTGGGTATTAGATGACGATAAGTCAATACGATGGGTATTTGAGAAAGCATTGTCAAAGGCTAATATTCAGCATAAAACATTTTCAAATACCAATGAAGCTATCAATCAATTTAATAAAGAAACCCCATCGGTCATAGTAAGTGATATAAGAATGCCAGGGGAATCAGGGATTGAATTTTTAACAAAAGTTAAAAATAAATTTCCAGATATTCCGATAATAATAATGACTGCTTACTCCGATTTAGACACAGCAGTATCTGCATTTCAAAAAGGGGCATTTGAATATATAGCAAAGCCTTTTGATATCGATAAAGTAATCGAGATTATCAATCAAGCTATTCAATTTTCAACAAAAAATGGTTCTAAAAAAGCTGAAGTCGAAGAAGATTTGCCTGAAATTATTGGGCAATCTAAATCTATGCAGGAAGTTTTTCGTGCAATCGGTAAGCTTAGCCAATCCAATGCTATTGTTTTATTAAATGGTGAATCTGGATCAGGAAAGGAGCTAGTTGCTAAAGCAATTCATAATAATAGTAATCGAAAAGATCGCGCTTTTATCGCTATAAACACCGCCGCTATACCAAAAGATTTATTAGAGGCAGAATTATTTGGTCACGAAAAAGGTGCTTTCACTGGTGCTCAAAATTTAAGAAAGGGAAGGTTTGAGCAGTCCACAGAAGGTACACTTTTTCTTGATGAAATTGGAGATATGCCCTTAGATTTACAAACAAGGCTTCTTCGCGTTCTTAGTGATGGAGAATTTTATCGTGTTGGTGGGCAAGATCTTATTAAAGTAAATGTCCGAGTTATTGCTGCCACCCACCAGAATTTAGAATTATTGGTTAAAAATAACCAATTTAGAGAAGATTTATTCCATCGCCTTAATGTAATAAGAATTAAAGTTCCACCATTAAGAGAAAGAGTTGATGATATAGCTGTCCTTGCAAAACACTTTTTAAATAAAAGCTCTAATCAATTAAACGTTAATCTTAAATCTTTATCAGTTGAGGTTTTAGAATACTTTAAAAACCTTCATTGGCAGGGAAATGTGAGGCAATTAGAAAATATTTGCCATTGGCTTACAGTCATGGCTCCTGGAAATTTAATTAATGTGAGCGATTTACCCTCCGAGCTGAAGGGAGAGCCAATTGCTTTTTCAAGCTCCTTTGATGACTGGAAAACAAATTGTGGTAGAGAAATTGCTAAACTTATTTTGAGTGGCGAAGAAAATGTCCATAAGATTTATAGCGACGCCATTGAAAAAGAACTAATTTCACAAGCACTAAAACACACAAAAGGACGTAAAGTTGAGGCAGCAAAAATTCTTGGGATTGGAAGAAATACTATTACTCGCAAAATCAATCAACTTCATATTACCTATGAAAAATAATCTTATAAATATAAAAAAGGCCTCCGAAGAGGCCTTTTTATTTATTACTTCTTATTTCTTAAGAATTAAATTCTAGAAGAATAAGATTGCACCAACAGACATAATGTCTGACTCTGTGCTAGCTGTTGCAATTTTGCTTGAATGTGACTCAACTTTTGAGTACTCAGCAACTAAGTTTAAATGTTTAGTTAGAGGATGATAAGCACCCACTGTTAACATTTCATTCTTAGAAACGATATCGTGCTCTTGAGCAATATCATCTGCAGATTCGTCAAGTCTTGACTCACCATATGAAACACCAAGTTTAGTACCTGTTGGTATTACATAAGTTGCTTGAACATAACCACCGTCTGAATCACGCTCTTTACCAGCAGCATCAAATCCATCACGTAGCATTGCAGTAGTACCAATACCTTCACCTGAATAAGCATAACCAACTATGTTTGCATTACCCATTGATATTGAAACACCAGCTTCGTATGCATCAGCATCGCCTTCAGCATCAGAAGTAACATCACCGTCTAGATTCTGTACTGACTGACTAAAGAAACCAGCCCATACTTTACCTGATACATCGCCAGCAAATGAGTAAGATGCTTGACCTTGATAACCGAATTCATCTTGTGTACCACTTGATACAGCTGATAATGTAGAAGTACCTGCATTAACTGTGTTCCAAGGTTGGAATACACCAACAGATGCTTGGAAACCGTTCATGTTTGGAGTTGTATATGTAATTTGACCATTCCAGTCAGCATATATAAAACCAGTACCAATTCTACCTAATGTTGTTGTTGTACCACCAGCAGAACCAACTACACCTTGTGAACCAACACCAAGTAATGTCATGTCATTTAAAATTGCTGTAGAACCGAAAAGACCTAGATCTTTACCAACTTTAACTGTACCCCATGATTTATCACCAAATGTTAAGAATGCTTGACGAGCTTCCTCACCACCACCACCAGATAAACCAGTGCCAGATGAAGCGCCAGGCTGTGTAGAAATAGTCCAACTAACGTCTAAGTTATTTTGACGTGTTGTAGCTGTAACACCAAACCATGAAGGTAAAAGACCAGTGTTGATTGAAGCAGCATCACTGTCAGTGCCCTTAGAGTTTGTCATAGAACCAACAGTAGATACTGTATCGTCATTGTCAGCCATAATTGCGTAAGCGTTAACGTTACCATTAATGTCAACAGTCCACTCGCCAGCTGGGATAATAATCCCTGCATTTGCAACTGAAGCTGAAGCCAATACTGCACCGGCTACCGCTAGTTTAATTTTGTTATTCATATACTTCTCCTTGTTGTTTTAAAGTTACCCAAAAAAAATAAAGGGTTTCTTATTTACTTCCTAAAAGTTACATTTAAGTAACAAATTAGAAATTACATTCATTATCTCTAATATCAAGACATAAAAGCAAGCATTTTGTTGATTTTTTGCTACAAAGAGATAATTTTGTGGTTTATTAACAACAGAGTGCTTAGAGTCACTTTATTTACGATGATTTTAGTAAAAGCGAGGTAACTATTTAGTTAATTTTTTGTGAGTTTGAATTGCAAAGCGATCAGTCATTCCCGCAATATAATCTGCGACCATTCTAGGAACATCTTTTTCAGCCTTCAAATCACCTGTCCTAATTAAAGAACTATCATTTAAAAATATATTAAAAAGCTCTTTAACAATTTTTTCAGCATTTTGTGTCATCTCTACCACATGCGGATGAAGGTAAAGTGAGGACCTCAAAAACTGCTTTAACTCAGTTTGCTTTTGATTTGTTAATTTTGATAATCCGACTAATTGCGGAAGTTCTCTTATTTTTTGAAATGTTGAAGGTTTATAAGAAGATAGGTTAGCTTTAGTAAAATGGCAAAGGTCAGATATAAGAGCATGAATCATCCTGCGAAGTGTTTCATGTAACAAACGACGCTCATTGATGGATGAATATTTTTTTTTAAGCGGCTCAGCAACTTCTCGAAAAAATGGGATTTCCATTAATGAATCAAATGAAACCAATCCAGATCTATACCCATCATCAATATCATGATTATTATAAGCAATCTCATCGGCATAATTAACTAATTGCGCCTCTAAGGATGGTTGCGTTTTTTTAATAAATCGATCGCCAATATCCCCCAATAATTTTGCATTTTTAGTTGAGCAGTGCTTCAAAATTCCTTCACGTGTTTCAAAAGTAAGATTAAGACCATCAAAATTAGCATAGCGCTGCTCAAGCTGGTCAACCACCCTCAATGATTGAAGGTTATGCTCAAATCCACCAAAATCTCTCATACAGCTATTTAAAGCATCTTGGCCCGCATGTCCAAAAGGGGTGTGACCTAAATCATGTGCAAGAGCTATAGCTTCGGTTAAGTCTTCATGGCAACCTAGTGTTCTAGCTATACCCCTGGAAATTTGTGAGACCTCAATAGAATGAGTAAGTCGAGTTCTAAACATATCCCCTTCGTGATTAACAAAGACTTGGGTCTTATATTCAAGGCGTCTAAAAGCCGCAGAATGAATAATTCGATCCCGGTCTCTTTGAAAGTCATTTCTTAGAGAAGACTTGGTTTCTTTATACTTTCTTCCAAATGTTTTCTCTGGATTCGAAGCGTAGATCTTTAATGCCATTTAATCAAAAGCCTTTTTTTGAAGAACAAGTTTAAGCTTTTCAAAATCATAGTCTTTAGTCAAAATAGAAGTGCCAATTTTTTTTAGTAAGACTAAGTAAATATCATCATTTTTTGTTTTTTTATCACGTTGCATTAACTTTAAGAACTTTTCGATTGAAATATTTGGTGGATTTACAGATAGACTAGATTTTTTTAAAATTGCTACTATTCGGCTAACATCTTTTTCAGTCAACCAACCCATATCAAACGATAATGTTGCAGACATGACTGTTCCAACAGCAACAGCTTCGCCATGTAGCCAATTTCCATAACCCGTCGCTGATTCGATAGCATGACCAAAGGTATGACCTAAATTAAGTGTCGCTCTAATTCCAACCTCGAACTCATCCGCTTCTACAATCTGAGATTTATTCTGGCAAGATTTAATAATAGCTTCCATTAATAAATTAGGTGACTTACTCATTAAACCTTCAATATTGTGTTCCAGCCACTCAAAAAAATCATAATCATTTATTAGTCCGTATTTTATAACTTCAGCCATACCTGCTGATAGTTCATTTTGGGGCAATGTATTTAAAAAGTTAACATCAGTAAGGACGCACTTTGGTTGCTTAAAAGCGCCGATTAAATTTTTTCCTAAAGAATGATTTATACCTGTCTTTCCACCAACAGATGAATCGACTTGTGAAAGAAGAGTGGTAGGAATTTGTATAAAATCAACACCCCGCATAAATGTAGCAGATGCATAACCTGTAATATCGCCAATTACTCCTCCTCCCAAAGCAATAAGGGTGATGCTTCTATCAGCATTATTTTTAAGGAGTTCATCATAAATCAAGGTTAATGATTCTTGATTTTTAAAAGCTTCGCCATCTGGTAAAATAATTTTAATCAAATCTTTTTCATCCAATAGGCTACAAACTTTATCTAAGTAAAGTTTGCCTACAGTTTGATTGGTAACAATTGCAACTCTTTTCCCTGGCAAATGCTTACAAAGCAACTCTTTTTCATCAAAGAGGTTTTGTCCTACATAAATAGGGTAGCTTCTGTCTCCTAAACTGATATTAATCGTTTTCATATTTTACGATCAACATTCTAATTTCTTTTTCAATTTGATATGCTTTTTTATTTTTTGTATTAATCTCATAGTCTGCAATTGAAGAATATAAAGGATCCCTTATTTTAAATAATTTTTTCAAGGTCGAAATAATTTCCGTTCCTTGAAGCAATGGTCTGGATTTATCATTTTCCATCCTCTTCGCCAAATTTTCATAATCTGCTTTTAAGTAAATTACTATTCCATTAGAAGAAAGTAGTTCTCTGTTTTTTGAGGATAAAATAACCCCGCCACCAGTAGATAAAATAATATTTTTTTTAACAACTAAATCTTTTAGTACCTTAGATTCTCGATCCCTAAAACCACTTTCCCCCTCATATTCAAATATTAACGGAACCTTTACGCCAAGTTCTTCCTCAATTACTTGGTCACTATCAAAGAAGACTTTATCTAGTTTTTTAGATAACAGTTTTCCTATTGTTGTTTTCCCAGAACCCATTAAGCCTATTAAAAATATATTATTTGAATTCATTTAAAACTTTAGCCAAATTTTAAATTAGTATAATTAAAATATTAGCTTATTATTAATTAATTAAGACTCTATAATAAACGTTTATTAAAATTAAATTACAAATTTATTAAGCATACGATGTTTTCAATAATCAAAAACTATTTTATTATTATTTTTCTAGCTTTTCTTTCCATGCTTTCTATAATATTTTTTATAGTTGCTTTAATTTATCCCACTCTACCAAATATAGATCATCTCGATATATACAGGCCTAAACAGCCTTTGCAAGTCTTCTCAAATGAAGGCTACCTTATGCAAGAATTTGGTGAGGAAAGAAGAGATTTTATTTCTATAAAAGTTGTCCCCCAAAAAATGATTAATGCACTTTTATCAATCGAAGATAGAAGATTTTTTGAACATCCTGGCTTTGATATGATTGGTTTTGTTAGAGCCGCAATCAAAAATTTAAGTGGACAAAGTCATGAAGGAGCAAGCACTATAACAATGCAAGTCGCTCGAAATTTTTTTCTTTCTTCAGAAAAAACACTCAAGCGTAAAATTAATGAAATTCTATTAGCCATTAAAATTGAAAGAAAACTGCAAAAAGAAGAAATTCTAGAGCTGTATATAAATCAAATTTACTTAGGACAAAGATCATTTGGGTTTGCTGCAGCTGCAAATACATACTTTAACAAATCTCTTGAGGATTTAAATCTTGCAGAAATTGCGCTTTTAGCTGGATTACCAAAAGCTCCTAGTAGATATAATCCTCTGGTAAATCCTGAATTAGCAATCAAAAGACAGCAATCAGTCCTTAATAGTATGTTGAGGCATGGCTTTATAGATAAAACAACTTATATACTTGCCATTGATGAGCCTATAGGTTTAGTTGAGAATTCCTCAAAATCTGAACTAAAAGCCAATTATGTAGCTGAAATGGTAAGGAAAACATTGTACGAAGAATTTGGAAATAGTGTCTACACAAGTGGTCTTAAAGTCTATACGACCATTCGTAAAAAAAATCAGCGTGCAGCCAACCGAGCAGTTCAAAATGGAATTATTAACTATATGAGTCGCCATGATTTGAGACCTCCTGAAGGCTATGTTGAATTAAATGCCAAAGATTTTAAGGATGATAAAGAAAGAAATATTTATTTAAGACAGCAGCTAAGATTGTATCCAACATTCGATGAATTTATCCCGGGTGTTGTTCTTAAAACACAACCACTTAAATTAGAGGCCTACCTAAAAAATGGAAAGAAGATTAATGTTTATAAAAGTGGCTTAAAGTTATTAAAAAAAGATTTGAATATCGAGGTTGAAGGCGAGCGATTAGTAAAGCCTGGATCAATCCTAAGATTCATTAGAAAAAATAATACTTGGATAGCTACTCAACTTCCAGATGTTGAGAGTGCATTAGTTTCTATAGACCCTCAAACAGGAGCTGTACTTGCATTAGTAGGTGGGTTTAATTTTTATCGAAATAAATATAATCATATTACCCAGGCTCAAAGGCAGCCTGGCTCAATATTTAAGCCATTTATTTACTCTGCTGCACTAGAAAAAGGGATTACTCCGGCTACTTTAGTTAACGATGCTTCCATTTATATTACAGCAGATGAATTAGGATCAAATGAAAATTGGGAACCACAAAATTATAATAATAAATTTTCAGGAGCTATTCGGCTTAGAGAAGGCCTAGCTAAATCAAAAAATTTAGTTGCTATAAGAGTACTAAAACATATTGGGCCTAAATATGCTCTTGACTATATTTCAAAATTTGGTTTTGACCCAAAGAAACATAACCCATACCTATCAATGGCATTAGGGGTTGGAGAGGTTAGTGCATTAGAAATGGTTGCAGCCTACGGTGTATTTGCTAATGGAGGGTATCTTAAAAAACCATACTTCATAGATAGAATAATTGACGCAAAAGGTAGAAAGATAAAACAAAGTTCATCCGTTATGAATGAAGAAACACCAAGAGTTATTGATCCAAGAAATGCATTTATTATGCATGATTTACTAAAAGAAGTGATTGAAAGCGGAACAGCTCGGCGAGCAAAAAATTTAAAAAGACCAGATATAGCTGGAAAAACTGGTACAACCAATGATCTTTTAGATGCATGGTTTGCTGGATTTAATCCTGATATCGTCACAGTAACTTGGATGGGCTATGATCAACCAAAACCATTAGGAAAACTTGAGACTGGTTCTCGAGCTGCTCTTCCTATTTGGATTGATTATATGCGACCAATATTAAATGATTATCCTATAAAAGGTATGAGTGAACCTGATGGAATAATCCCTCTTAAAATTAATACTAAAAATGGAATGCTTGCAAAAGAAAACGAGGTTGGAATATATGAGTACTTTTACGAAGAATACACACCATCCAGCAACGCCTATTTTCTTATAAATTAATAGCTATGGTAGATTTTCTAAAAATTTCAAGACTTTCAATTGCTCACAAAGCGGCAGAAATTATTATGGAAGAAGGTGTCACAGACTACCTGTTTGCAAAAAAAAAAGCTGCTAAATATCTAGGTTGTCTTAACAATCAGACTTTACCTTCAAACAAACAAATAGATGAAGCCATTAAAGAATACCAAAACATCTATCTAGATGACGCAAGCCCTGAACTCTTAAAAAAAATTAAAAATGATGCTTTAGCTATTATGAATATTTTCAAGGATTTTAATCCGCATTTATCCGGTAATCTTTTAGATGGCGTTGTTCCTAGATATCCAAAGATACAAATTAACCTATTTTCAGATAACCTTAAAGAAATTGAATATATTTTACTTAATAAAAATATATCTTTTGAGTTTAACGAAAAAACTACAATAGAAAAATTAACGAAAAAAAAATCTATAAGGCAAGTACCTTTAATTTATATAGATGGAAAAGACTTTCCAATTGAGATTAAAGTTTATGCTGAAAATGATATTTTTAGTTTTAAAAAACAATTGATAAAAGACCGCGGTACGAATATTGCAAAAACAATAGATTCTTAAATCTTTTTCATCTCCCTTGCTATATCAAGAGCAAAATAAGTTAGTATTCCGTCAGCTCCTGCCCTTTTGAAAGCAATTAATGACTCCAAAATTATACTTTTCTCGTCAAGCCACTCTTTCTCAGCTGCAGCTTTAATCATAGCAAACTCACCACTGACCTGATAAACAAAGGTTGGTTTTTCAAAAGTTTTCTTAACCCTATAAATAATGTCAAGATAGGGCATTCCAGGTTTAATCATAACCATATCTGCCCCTTCACTTAAATCTAAACCTACTTCATGTAAAGCTTCATCACTGTTTGCAGGGTCCATCTGATAAGTTTCCTTTGAGGCCCCCCCTAATTGATCAGCTGACCCTACAGCTTCTCTAAATGGGCCGTAAAAAGCTGAAGCATATTTTGCTGAGTAAGCTAAAATTTTGACATTAATTAAATTATTTTCTTCTAAAACTTTTCTAATTTGTCCTACTCTTGCATCCATCATATCTGACGGAGCAACTATATCTGCACCTGCCATGGCATGACTTAGTGCTTGCTTTGCTAAAACCTGAACAGTTTCATCATTGAGAATATTGCCAGCTCCATCAGTAAGTCCGTCCTGACCATTCTTAGTATAAGGATCTAATGCAACATCTGTAATAACTCCAAGTTGAGGAACTGATTTTTTTAGTGCGCGAACAGCTCTCTGAATTAAACCTTCTTCGTTAAAAGACTCTGATGCATCATCTGTTTTAAGATTTTTCTCAATGTATGGAAATAGTGCAATCGCAGGAATTCCTAAATCAAAACATTCTTTTGCTTCTTTGATTATCTCATCAATACTTAACCTATGTATTCCAGGCATTGAGTTTATCTTCTTCCGAATATTAGATCCCTCCAAAACAAACATAGGATATATTAGATGACTTACATTTAAGTTATTTTCTCTCATAAGCCTTCTAGAAAATTCACTGTCTCTCATTCTTCTTGGTCTTTTAGCTATAGTCATAATTATATTTACTAACTTTGATTAAATAGTTTCTCTAGTGATTCTCCAGGGTCTTCATCTCTCATAAAAGTTTCCCCCACAAGAAAAGTAAGAATGTTATTACGATTCATTAATTCAACATCTTTTGCATTAAATATTCCGGATTCGGTAATTGGAATTCGTCTTTCATCACTTATTATATGTTGGACTAATTTTACAGAGGTTCCCAAAGATACTTCAAATGTTTTCAAATTGCGATTATTTATTCCAATCAAAGGCGTATCAAGTTTAAGAGCTAAATCTAATTCTTCTTGATTGTGAGCCTCTACCAACACAGACATATTTAACGAATTAGCAATTTCCTCTAACTCTTTCATCCTTTCATATTCTAGGGCGGCAACAATTAATAAAATACAATCTGCGCCAAGTGCCCTAGATTCATATATTTGATAAGGATCAATTATGAAATCTTTTCTCAAAATAGGTAAATTTGTTTGATTTTTAACTTGCATTAAGTACTTAGGATCACCCATAAAATACTGAATATCTGTCAAAATAGAAAGGCATGCCGCACCTGCATCCTCGTAAGACTTAGCGATTGCAACAGGATCAAAGTTATTTCTAATAATACCCTTTGAGGGGCTTGCTTTTTTAATTTCAGCAATAACTGCAGAGCATTTTTTTTGATGTTTTTTTTGTATCGCTTCAATAAAATTTCTTGGCTGACTGGATTTCGAAATTATGGATTTAAGAGCATCTAACGTTAAAATACTTTTTGATTTTTCAATCTCAATTTTTTTAGTAGATAAAATCTTATCTAAAATATCAGGCATTAGATGCCTCAATCAATTGATTTAATTTATTTAAAGCATGCCCGTCGTCAATTTTTTCTTTTGCCATTAAGATACCTTTACCCATATCTTTAGTTAAGCCACTTACGTATATTGCAGCTCCTGCATTTAAAACAGCTATATCTCTTGCTACTGAGTGATTACCATCTAAAATATCAAGAATAATATTCTTTGAATGCTCGGAATCTTGAACAATAATATCTTTAAGACTACCTTTCTTTAAACCAAATAAAGAAGGATTAATTACATATTCGGTGATTTTATTATTTTTCAGTTCTGCAATAAATGTTTTTCCTGTTATAGAAATTTCATCCATACCATCCTCGCCATGAACTGCAACTACATGTTCACTTCCAAGTTTTTGCAATACTTTTACAAACACAGTAGTTAATTTTTTGTCAGAAACGCCAACTAATTGACACTTTGCTGAAGCAGGATTAGTGAGTGGCCCCAGAATATTAAAAATGGTTTTGATTGCTAATTCTTTCCTAACAGGAGCTACAAACTTCATCGCAGGATGATAATTGGGAGCAAACATAAAACCAATACCAATATCATCAACCAACTTACCTAATTGCTCATGATTTAAATTTACATTTACACCCAAAGTTTCTAAAACATCTGCACTTCCACATTTTGATGATACTGATCTGCCGCCATGCTTAGCAACTCTGGCCCCTGCTGCAGATGAAATAATTGCGCTTACAGTGGAGACATTAAAGGTCTGCAAACTATCTCCCCCCGTTCCACAGGTATCAATCAAATGAATAGAGTTATCAAGATGCACTTGGTTTGAGTGCTTCCTCATTATCAAAGCTGCAGATGTAATTTCATCAATCGTGTGTCCTTTAATTTGCATCGCAACCAGGCAACCAGCAATTTGAGAAGGGGTTAGTTCTCCAGTCATTATAAGATTCATTAATAACTCCATATCTGACCCAGATAAATCTTTACCATCAAGCAGATTTTTTAAACAGTTTTTAAATTGATTAGTCATTATTTTGTATAAAATTTCTTAATAAATCATGCCCATGTTCACTTAATATAGATTCAGGATGAAACTGAACCCCTTCTATTGGCAAAGTTTTATGCTTAATTCCCATTATTTCTTCATCATCAGTCCAAGCAGTAATATCAAAACAGTCTGGGCAACTTACTTTTTCCACAACTAAAGAGTGATAACGCGTTGCAACAAAAGGGTTTTTTAATCCATTGAAAACTCCTTGATTATTGTGTTCAATTAATGAAGTCTTACCATGCATTATCGTTTTTGCATGAATGATTTTTCCGCCAAATGCTTGGCCTATGGTTTGGTGGCCTAAACATACACCAAGAATTGGTATTTTATCTTTAAATTGATTAACTACTTCTAATGAAATTCCTGCTTGATCAGGTGTACAAGGGCCAGGAGAAATTACTATATGCTTAGGGCTCATTTCTTCAATTTTATCAACAGTGATTTGGTCATTCCTATAAACTTTAACTGTCTCACCAAGTTCAGAAAAATACTGAACAAGATTATATGTAAATGAGTCATAATTATCTAACATAAGTATCATATTTTTACTCTATCTTTCCTGATTTAACTATTTCAGAGGCCTTTAAAATAGCTTTAGCCTTATTTTGAGTTTCCACCCACTCATTCAAAGGTACTGAATCTGAAACTATGCCAGCACCTGCTTGAACATATAGTGTCTTGTTTTTAATGACAGCTGTACGAATTGCAATAGCAACATTCATATCTCCATCAAAACCTAAATATCCAACTGCTCCTGAATAAACGCCTCTTTTTGTAGTTTCTAATTCATTAATAATCTCCATCGCTCTTACTTTTGGAGCTCCACTTACTGTACCGGCCGGAAATGTTGCCTTCAAAACGTCTATAGCAGACAATTTATTATTAAGGGTGCCTTCAACATTAGAAACGATGTGCATAACATGAGAATATCTTTCTATTATCATCTTGTCAGTAACTTTTACAGTACCAGTTTTAGAAACCCTACCAATATCATTTCTTCCAAGGTCCATTAATTGAACATGCTCTGCAATCTCTTTTGGATCCGCCAATAGATCTTTTTCATATTGTATATCCTCTTCGTCATCCTTACCTCTTGGACGTGTTCCAGCAATTGGTCTTACTGTAACTTTATCGTCAACCAATGTAACTAAAATCTCAGGAGAAGCACCTACAACAAAATGATCCCCCATATGATAAAAAAACATATAGGGTGATGGATTAAGCCCTCTCAAAGTTCTGTACAAAGATAACGGATTAAATTCAAAGGGTTCACTCATTCTTTGTGAGATCACTACCTGCATAATATCACCATCAAAAATATACTTTTTAGCTTTCTCAACCGCTAGTTTAAATTTATTTTCTCCGAATTCAGAAGAGGCTCCTATTTTAAAATCTTGAGATACTGATGACTCATTTAATGACAAAGGAAATGGCGAGGGTCCTGATTGTAATTTTTCAACAAGTGCCTGCAATTTTTTTAAGCCCAATTCATAAGCATCATCCTCTAAAGGATCAATATAATTAATAATAAATAATTTTCCAGATACGTTATCAAAAACAACTACCTCATCTGAAAGCATTAGAAGAATATCTGGTAAATTCAATTTATCTTCAAGAAAATCTTTACTTAATTTTGGCTCAATATACTGAACGGTTTCATAACCGAAGTAACCAGCTAACCCTCCTGAATAACGAGGTAAATCAAGGTTCTCTGGAATTATAAAATCACCCATAAATTTATCAATAAAATCTAAAGGGTTTTGATCATTTATTTCTTTTATTACTTCCTCTTCTTCTATCACTAAAATTTTTTTATTATTGATCTGAATTCTTAATTTAGCAGGCAGTCCAATAATAGAATAACGACCAAATTTATCTCCCCCCTCAACAGATTCGAGTAAATAACTGAAAGGTTGATTCGCTAATTTTGAATAAACAGATAGAGGTGTATCTAAGTCTGCAAAGCTCTCTAAAACCAATGGGATTCTATTGCATCCTTGTCTTTTATAGTCATCAAATTGTTTTTTAGATATGATTGAAAACATGATTAGTTAACCAAAGGGTTAAGATCTAGCAAATTTAAAATTGCTAAATCAACTTTATCTGAAATAATAGATTCACCATATTGATATCCATAAGGAACAGTAACAACATAAGTCCCTGCCGCATACCCTGCATTAATATCATTGCATGAATCGCCTACCATAATTACTTCGTTTGGTTTGACTTTTAAGATATCACAACCGTATTGTAATGGCATTGGATCCGGTTTTTTTTTAGCCACAGTGTCTCCTGAAACTATTAAGTCTAAATAAAAAGACAATCCAGACTTTTCAAGTAAAGCCTTAGTATAAATCTCTGGTTTATTAGTTACGCAGGCCAATAAAATGCCCCGACTTTTAAATTTTTTTAGGGTATCTTCCGCGCCCTCATAAATTTTACTATCTGCGGCATTCATTTTGTAATATTTTTTAAAAAGACTATTTCCTTCTTCAAAACAAAAATCAGAATTTTTGCCAGAAGAAAGACTAATAGATTTTTTTATTAAATTTTCTGCGCCTCTACCTATAAAACTTTTAATAATTTTCCCACTTAACTCTTTAAGCGAAAGACCTTTAAGCATAGAATTTACAGCACCAATTAATTCAGGTGCAGTATCAAATAATGTGCCGTCTAAATCAAAAAAAATTCCTTTAATATTTACAAATTTTTTCAAACTACACTTTCGACAAAGAGGCTCTCAGTTCATTAAGAACAGAATCATAGTGATTTGGATCATCATTTTTACCTGCGCCAAAAATTGCTGACCCTGCAACAAATGTATCTGCCCCAGCCTTCGCTATTTCAGCTATATTATCTACATTCACACCACCATCAACTTCTAACCATACCTCTCTTCCTGATTTTTCCATATAGGTATCAATTTTTTTTCTCGCTTGCCTTAATTTACTTAATGTTTCTGGGATAAATTTTTGCCCTCCAAATCCTGGATTCACAGACATCAATAAAACCATATCAACCTTATCCATTACATGATCAAGATAATGCAAAGGGGTTGCAGGATTAAAAACTAGCCCAGACTTACATCCAGAGTCTCTTACTAAAGATAAACTTCTATCAATATGGTCTGATGCTTCAGGATGAAAAGTAATTATATTTGCTCCAGCTTTTGCAAAATCTGGAATAATTCTATCAACAGGTTTTACCATTAAATGAACATCAATTATTGCATCGGTGACTGGCCTAATAGCATTACATACTAATGGGCCAATGGTTAAATTAGGAACATAATGATTATCCATTACATCAAAGTGAACAATATCAGCTCCAGAGGTAATAACATCTGTAATTTCTTCCCCTAATTTTGCAAAATTAGCAGAGAGAATACTCGGCGCGATTCTAAAAGTTTTTTCCATAAAGCTATAAGTCCCGAATTAAATTGATGAAAATATTGTAATATACCTATTTTACCCTTTTTTGATTAAGAATATAAAGCAACATGGCTCAATATATATTATGGAACTAAATTTAATTGGATTAAACCACAAAACAGCTCCTCTGGTCATAAGGGAGAAGTTTGTCTTTTCATCTGATCTAATTAGTCACGCACTACTTGATTTAAAGAAAAATACTGGTACTAAGGCAGTAATTTTATCAACATGCAATAGAACAGAAATATATTTTCTATCGCCAAAAGTAGATAAAGTTTGCAAATGGTTAGCTGACTTTCATCAGGTTAAACTTCGTCAATTGAAAAAACATTTATATATTTATAAAAACAAAGAAGTCATAATTCATTCTTATAGAGTAGCAGCAGGACTTGATAGTATGATTTTAGGGGAAACACAAATTCTTGGACAAATGAAACAAGCTTCTAAAATTGCTAATTTTGCAGGCACACAAGGGAAATTTTTAGATAGGTTTTTCCAAAAAACTTTTCAATCAGCTAAAGAAGTTAGGACAAAAACTGAAGTCGGCTCAAGCACAACAACAATCGCTTCAACCATCCTCAAAATATCAAAAAGAATATTTGGGGATATTGAGAAAACTCGAATATTGTTTATTGGTGCAAGCGATATGGCCGAAATGTGCGCTAAATACTTTAATAAATATAACCCTCAAAAAATTTCTATTGCAAACAGATCAATACAAAATGGCCGTGCATTGGCAAAAAAGATAAATGCTGATGCTTGTCTGCTTGGTGAAATAACAGAGCAGCTTCATAATTATGATATTGTTGTGAGCTCAACAGGAAGCCAACTGCCAATAATAGGATTGGGAATGGTAGATAGGGCTATTAAAGCAAGAAAACATAAGCCTATGCTTTTGATTGATTTAGCAATACCAAGAGATATAGAGAATGAAGCAAGTGAAGTTAGTGACATTTTTCTCTATACATTTGATGATCTAGCTAAAATTGCCCAAGAAGGAAAATCAAATAGAAATGAGGCTGTAAAGAAAGCGGAAATAATGATTAATACTAAAGCTACTGAGTTCTTTGATAAAGAAAACCAAAAAAAAACAATTCCTACAATTCTATCTCTACGAAAGCAAATGGAAAATATCAGAGTGCAAGAATTAAAAAAAGCTAAAAATGATATAAAAAAAGGACTACCAGCAGAGAAGATTTTAGAAAAACTAAGTAATAATCTATATAAAAAGTTCTTACATTCCCCATCTAAAGCCCTCAATTCACCTCAAAAAAATAATGAAATATCAGATCTATTTAAAAAAATATACGACCTTAAAGACTAGATCATGAAGCTATCAATGAAAAATAAATTAGAAACTCTTGCAAAAAGAATAGATGAATTAAATATTCACCTCAGCAGCGAAGACGTTACAAAAGATATGGAAAAATATAAAAAAATAACAAAAGAACATTCTGATATCCAGCCTATTGTTAATATTTATCAAAAGTATCAAGAAGTAAATAAGGACATGGAAGATGCCAAAGAAATGTTGGGCGATTCAGAAATGAAGACATTCGCTCAAGATGAAATAGAGAGTGGAAAATTAAAAATAGAGAAAATAGAAGAAGACCTTCAAAAGCTTCTCATTCCTAAAGATCCAAATGACGAAAAAAATATATTTCTTGAAATTAGGGCAGGGGCAGGTGGAGATGAATCGGCCCTATTTGCAGGAGATATTTATAGAATGTACAACAGATTTGCAGAAAGAATGAAGTGGAAAATAGAAATTATTTCAGCAAATGAATCAGAAGTTGGGGGATATAAAGAAATTATAGTTAAAGTTATTGGGTCAGGTGCATTCTCAAAATTAAAATTTGAATCTGGTGGTCATCGAGTGCAGAGAGTTCCGGATACTGAAACCCAAGGTCGAATTCATACCTCGGCATGTACGGTTGCAGTCCTCCCTGAAGCAGATGAAATTGATGATATTGAGATCAATCCCGCTGATATTAGAATTGATACTTATAGAGCATCAGGTGCGGGGGGGCAACACATAAATAAAACTGATTCTGCAGTAAGAATCACACATTTACCAACCAGCATTGTTGTTGAGTGCCAGGATGATAGATCTCAGCATAGAAATAAAGCTCAGGCGATGAGTATACTTGCTGCAAGGATTAAAGATGCGCAAATTTCGGAGCAACAATCAAAGAGGGCATCTGAAAGAAAAACTCTAATTGGGAGCGGAGACAGAAGTGAAAGAATAAGAACTTATAATTTTCCGCAGGGGAGAATTACTGACCATAGAATAAATTTAACGCTCTATAAGATTGACTTTGTTATGGATGGTGACTTATCTGAACTAATTGAAGCTCTTAATAATGAACACCAGGCAGATTTATTAGCACAGCTCGAAGAGAGCTAGAAATGGAAAGCTTATTTGATATTCAAAATAATATTGTTGAGATTTTAAAAAATAAAATAAAGCTATCTACTAGGGAAGCTAGAACTGAAGCCAGATTTATACTTGAGCATGAATTAAAGATGAAACACGCTCATTTAATTTCTAATCAGTTGTCGCTAATAAAAGAAAGAAAGAAAAATAAAATATACAAAATATTAGAAGAGCGAATCCAATATAAGCCACTAGCTTATATAATAGGTGAATGGGATTTCTATGGACTTAATTTTTTTGTATCACAAGAAACCCTTATACCCAGACAAGATACCGAGTTATTAATTGACTTGATTCTAAAAAAATATTCAAAAAATCAAGAAATTAACATACTAGATTTAGGAACAGGTTCTGGAGTAATAGGAATTACATTGGCAAAAAAAATGCCAAAATCAAATGTTCTCATTTCAGATATCTCATTCAAAGCTCTAAAAGTTGCAGAAAAAAATATCCGAAATTTCAAATTAAAAAATATTAAGGCTATACAAAGTAATTGGTTTAAAAATATTCCGCCTATTAAATTTGATGTAATTATTAGCAACCCACCTTATATTGATACAAAAAGTCCTTATTTAAATAAGCCTGAACTATCTTATGAACCTAAAATTGCTTTAATATCAAAAGAAAATGGACTAAAAGATATTTTAAGTATCATTCAAGAAAGTCCCAATTTTTTAAGTAAAAAAGGAAGAGTTTTTATTGAGCACGGCTTCGACCAATCAAGTCAGGTAAACTCTATTTTTTTAAATAGTAATTTTACTAAAGTTACTCAGCATAAAGATCTAAATAAAATTATTAGGGTTTCCTCTGGTGAAATAAAAATTGATGAAGAAAGTCAGCATTAGAAATAGTATAATCGTTTGAATGAATGAAAAAGATAATAATTTTATCGTAAAACCAAAGCAATTTAAGTCAACTTGCCCCTTGAAACTATCATGTGGCAAGATTCTAGATCAGTATGAGCTCACCTATGAAACTTACGGTAAGTTAAATAAAAAAAAGGATAATGCTGTTTTAGTGTGTCATGCACTTTCAGGTAATCACCATCTCGCGGGAAAATACTCAAGTACAGATAAAAACCCTGGATGGTGGGATAACCTCATCGGACCTAATAAAACTTTAGATACAAATAAATTTTTTGTCATTGGTATTAATAACCTTGGGGGTAGCGACGGCAGTTCAGGCCCAAAATCGATTAATAAGAAAACCAAAAAACCTTGGGGGGCGAACTTTCCAATTGCAACTGTTGAGGACTGGGTTAATTCTCATGAAGCATTAATGACATCTTTGAATATTTCAACTCTTGCAGCAGTAATTGGCGGAAGTCTAGGGGGAATGCAGGTCATTCAATGGGCAATAAAATTCCCAAAAAAAATAAGGCATGCAATTGTAATAGCAGCAGCACCCAACCTTACTGCACAAAACATAGCATTCAATGAAGTAGCAAGACAATCTATTATCACTGATCCAGATTTTAATAAGGGCAATTATTATGAGTTAAATAAACAGCCAAAAAGAGGACTAAGAATTGCTAGAATGCTTGGCCATATTACTTACTTATCTGATGATGTAATGGGTTCAAAATTTGGTAGAAAATTAAAAAATAAAGGGTACAAGTATAACTTTAGTACCGAATTCGAAATTGAATCCTACCTTAATTATCAAGGAGATAAATTTGCAAAAGAATTTGATGCAAATACCTACATCAGAATGACTAAAGCTTTAGATTATTATGACCTTGCAAATGGAAGTAAAAGAAATCTTAGTAAAGTTTTCAAAAAAATCAAATCAAAATTTTTAGTAATCTCTTTTACTAGTGATTGGCGTTTTTCACCGAATAGATCTAAAGAAATTG
>TARA_B110000037_G_scaffold197561_1_pt1 | contig 22018 bp, 23 predicted proteins | sample TARA_B110000037 | Tara Oceans TARA_B110000037 (sample SAMEA4397196) | marine metagenome | biome: Polar Biome; feature: [MIX] marine epipelagic wind mixed layer (ENVO:01000061); material: water (ENVO:00002006), including particulate matter (ENVO:01000060) such as... | depth 10-100 m
TTACTCAAATTATTATTGATAGAATAAAACAAATTTAGTTAAATATAAATCCGAATTCATATCTCATAAGAAATTTTAAAATTAAATACATCTTTTTTTGTAAATCAATCGTCTACTCTATGAACAATAAAACAATCATTATGAAAAACACATAATGTACCTGTAATTGCGAACCATATAAAAACGGGCAATGTACTAATTGCACTTGCGAAAACTGCTCATGCTCAAATTGTAATTGTTAATCATTAATAGGTCAATTGGAAATAATACAATTTCCACTTGATACAATATTTTCAACATATGACTACACAAAAGATATGGGAATTATATGCAGATGATATAAATCACTTCATATTAGGTAAAGTCAAAAACAGTACTATTTCAGATGATCTCGTTCAAGAAACTTTTCTAAAAGTACACACAAAACTTCAAACGTTAAAAGACCCAAACAAATTAAAATCATAGGTGTTTTCTATTGCTAGAAACACCGTTTTAGATTATTTCAGAACCAATAATACATTAAATGGTCTTACGATGTTAAATACTGAAGAGGAAGAAGATTTTCTTAAACATACAGAAAAAGATTGTTTATTAAGTCCTATTTTAAATTTAGATAAAATGTACCGACCCCCTCTTTTCTTGGCAGATGTTAAAGATATCAAACACCGAGATATTTCTACCCAGCTTGGCATCCCACTTTCTACGTTTAAATCGCGTATTCAACGTGCTCGCAAAAAAATAGCAAAAGGCTATATGGACTGTTGCGGATATACCTTAAACGAAAAAGTTGTTCTTGTTGGTGAAATGCAAAATCGGGAAGATTGCAAAATATGTCGCTAATTTAGAATTTCTCGAACGCACTATTTTTGAACTTGACCGTTTGACGCATAGTACTCGTTTCATTTTGACCTTTTAATTTAAAAAATCGATTATTTAGATTTTCTCCTTCTCGAGAATGACATCTTCACTTAGTAAGTATATATAATTTTCCATTTGACACTGCAGGAAAAACTCCAAAAAATCATCAAAAATTTTATATATAAAATGATAAAACAATATCTTTACACCCTAATATTTCTATATGAAAAGAATCTCTTTTATTCTTCTTGTTGCAATTACCCCTTTTGGCTGCAATCAATCAAACAAAAACAATTATAACGATGAAATCTCACAGTTTCAATATGCATTGAATGTAGAATTTTCTGACAAAAAAACAAGTCCACTTAAAAGTGAAGACTTTAATAATTTTAAGCAATTATCTTTTTTCCCCATTAACGAATCCCTTAAAATAACTGCGAATTTCGAACGAACTCCAAATGAACCTATATTTCAAATGCAAACAACTACAGAGCGTAAACCTCTCTACACACAATATGGAATTGCTTCTTTTAATATCGACGGGAAGGCGTGTTCACTTCGTATTTATCAAAACCAAGAATTAGTAGTAGACCCAGAATATACTAATCACTTATTTATTCCTTTTAACGACCTAACAAATGGAGAAGAAACCTATGACGCTGGACGATATATTGATCTAAAAACACCAAAAGGAGCGACTATAATAATCGATTTTAATACGGCTTACAATCCATATTGCGCGTACAACGACAAATATTCTTGTCCACTTCCTCCTAGAGAAAATGACCTAGCAGTAAAAATAAAAGCTGGGATCTTAAATTTCAACAAACACTAGGCTACAATTTTTACCAAATACATACCTAAAAACACGGCTAAGAATCCAACGACAAAACTCGCAATAGTATAGAGTCCAAAATTCATAAAATCTCCTGCTTTTAAGAAAGCATGATTCTCATAGGCAAAGCTAGAAAAGGTTGTAAATCCACCACAAAATCCAGTGGCGAGCAACAGCGTGTGATTTTGAGATAACGCTTCACTTTTTAGCGCCCAACCCAAAATAAATCCGATTAATAAACTACCTAAGACATTCGCTATAAAAGTACCATATGGAAATTGATGCGTTGAATTATTTAACATTTTCCCAATCAAAAATCGAGCGACACTCCCAAAACCTCCACCGATAAAAACTAATAGCACTTGTTTCATAAAACTATGAATTATATACGTGGCTTCGATTCCGCTCAGCCACCATTTTTCAAATCATAAATATATTTTGATCATTTATACGCATACACTTTGACGATTCAGTGCAACCAAACTTGGCAATGTCTACGGTTTAAATTTATCGGCATCAATCCAATTCCATTTACCTGTAACCGTGCCTTTATGCAGCGTTATAAAACCTGGATTTGCCCTTATAATTGTCTTTAATACTGTACCGTCAACAAAAAGCCATTCAAACTTAAAATCCTCTTTTTCGCTTAAAGAGATAAGATCGTCAATATAAGAAGATGACAAACCATATACGCTATAGCCATTCTCCTTAGCCAAATCCGTACTCTTTTTAACTTGTTCATACCCGTTAACATCTGCAATATCTATATCATACAGTACCACGAGCATTACTTTTTCAGTATTTAATATTTCATCCGTTAAATCAGTTCCATCATTGGTTTCTAGATAGAAGTCATGCACTTTTGGTAATCCATCCACGGCAATTTCTGTCATCCCTTGTTGAATATTTTTACCCACTGCATATGGTCTGAAATCTATCAAAGGTAAATGCACTAATACGTGATAAATTATATACATAAATACCATTAAGGAAGTTAATGAAATCCACCTTAATCCATTTACAGCAAACAATGGCTTCATATATTTCTTTGCAACTATCAACAATCCAATAAGTACAATTAAAAGTACATTCTTATTAAACGTCTCCCAAGGGGTCAACTTAATAGCATCTCCAAAGCAGCCGCAATCGGTTACCTTGTTGTAATAAGCAGAATACCATGTAAGAAATAAAAATATAAGTGTAATAATGAATAAACTCCACGTTGTAAATTTCGGTTTAAACCCGATCAACAAAAAAACACCTAGCATTATCTCTGCCAATATTAATAAGATAGAAAATGGTAAGGCATAAGGAATTAAAAATTCAATATCCAATACATTGGCACTAAAATATTCCTTGAATTTATAAGCGGATCCAATGGGATCTACCAATTTAACAAAACCAGAAAAAAGAAATGTTGCTGCGACAAATAGACGCGCGATAAGAATAAGTGTTTTCATTTTTTTTTGTCAGTTCGAGCGCAGTCTAAACCTTTTTTAATTTCACCTTCCGACTGCACTCGAGGTGGCACAATGTGCCCATTTATTATAGGACAATTATTCCATATGAATCAAAGCAAAAATGGCATAATTTATCATATCTTGATAGTTTGCATCCAAGCCTTCAGAAACAATGGTCTTCCCTTTATTATCTTCTATTTGCTTCACTCTCAATAACTTTTGCAATATCAAATCTGTCAATGAACTTATGCGCATATCTCTCCATGCCTCACCGTAATCATGATTCTTATTCTCCATCAATGATTTTGTGATTCTAACATGATTGTCATATAGTTCCGTAGCTTCTTCTGTCTTTAAATCCGGTTGTTCCACAACCCCCTTTTCTAATTGAATTAACGCCATTATTGAATAATTAACAATTCCAATAAATTCTGAATATTCGCCTTCATCGACTTTGCGCGTGGCATTTTCTTGAAGTTGACGAATTCGTTGTGCTTTTATAAAAATTTGATCTGTTAATGATGGTAATCTGAGTATCCTCCATGCACTCCCATAGTCAATCATTTTATTGATAAACAATGATTGACATTTCCCAATTACATCGTCATATTGTTTCGAAGTATTATGCATAAACATTATTTATTTTGCGTAAATTTCGGTTAAATTTAACGAATTAAAAAATTTAGTTTTAGCCATTGAAAAAAATAGCAGTGTTTTGTGGAGCGAGTATTGGATTTAATTCAATTTACCAAGAAGACGCTAAAAAAGTTGGAACTTTTTTAGCTGAAAATAATATTTGGTTGGTATATGGCGGTGGTAAAATAGGGATGATGGGAGCGCTTGCAAATGAACTCTTAGCACATGATGGTAAAGTGATTGGAATTATCCCTCATTTGTTAAAAAATGAAGAAGTAGTCCATTCAGAATTGACTGAACTCATAGAAACAAAAACCATGAGTCACCGCAAAGTAGCAATGAGTAAATTAGTAGATGGATATATTGCACTGGCAGGTGGATTTGGAACACTTGATGAAATTTTTGAAGCCCTTACTTTGGGGCAACTTGGAATTGAAAACAAACCAATTGGTCTCTTAAATACCAACGCTTTTTTTAACCCCATCTTACAACAATTAGATGTAATGGTGCAGGAAGGGTTTCTAAAACAAGTAAATAGAGATATGGTCTTGGTGAGTACTTCCATTAAAGACTTAATTCAACAAATGCACACATATAAAGCACCCACTATGAGTAAAGTTGTAAATACCGTAGTAAAAAAATAAGTTCAGTATGACAATAAATTGTAAAGGCCAATTAATCGACTTAAGCACACCAAGGATTATGGGAATATTAAACATTACTCCAGATTCTTTTTATGATGGTGGCGTATATAAAGACGATCGATCTATTTTAAAGCAAACAGAAAAGATGCTTTTTGAAGGTGCTACTTTTATTGATATCGGCGCCTATTCATCGCGCCCAAATGCCAATCACATTTCGGAAAGTGAAGAACTTGCGCGTCTCATTCCTGCATTGGAAATTATTCTTAAAAATTTTCCTGATAGTTATATTTCAGTAGATACCTTTAGAAGTAATGTTGCAAAAATAGGTATTGAAACTGGAGCCTGTATAATCAACGATATTTCTGGCGGAAATATGGATAGTAACATGTTTGATACTGTTGCCTTTTTACAAGTGCCCTATATTTTAATGCACATGAAAGGAACGCCACAAAACATGGAAACCAATTCCAAGTATAACAATGTTACGCAGGAAGTTTTAAGTTTTTTCGCAGAAAAGACGACTCTTTTAAAAGAAAAAAAAGTGAATGACATCATTTTAGATCTTGGTTTTGGCTTTGGAAAAACATTAGAACACAACTATGAATTACTTAAAAAAATGGAACTTTTTAAAAATATGAATCTTCCCATTTTAACAGGTATTTCAAGAAAATCGATGCTGTATAAACTACTAGATACGGATCCATCACAAGCGTTGAACGCTACTTCCATTACAAATACGATTGCTCTTCAAAAAGGAAGTTCTATATTAAGGGTTCATGACGTAAAAGAGGCTCTCGAAGCGATTATAATTCTCCAACAAATTTCCTAAACATCTAATTCTATATTTTAGTACATTTACAAAAAAAAACATGCTAGACTTCCTAGACTTCTCCTTTTTAAACATTCTTGATATTTTATTAGTTGCAACGCTCATGTATTATACATACAAACTATTAAGAGGCACTGCGGCAATAAATATTTTTATTGGAATTGCTATCATATTTTTAATCTGGAAAATTACGCAAGCATTAGAAATGGAAATGCTGAGTGGAATTTTGGGAACCTTGACGAGTGGCGGAGTTATTGCTTTAATTGTTGTTTTTCAACAGGAAATAAGGAAGTTTTTATTGATGTTAGGTACTACGAAATTTAGTTCTAAACGAAATTTTCTAAAACAATTAAACTTCTTGAAATCTGAAGTTCACATTGAAACAGACGTTCAAACCATTGTTGATTCCTGTGAATCTATGGGCACGTCGAATACAGGTGTATTAATTGTAATCGAACGTTCTCAAAGTTTAGATTTTCTAAAAACCACTGGTGATTCCATGAATGCCGAGGTAAACAAACCTATTTTAGAAAGTATTTTCTACAAAAATAGTCCTTTACACGATGGTGCTATTATTGTAAAAGAGAACATGATTGTTGCCACTCGAATTATCTTACCGCTATCGGATAAAGATATCCCTATTCGATTTGGGTTGAGACATAGAGCCGCTATTGGAATTACAGAAAAATCAGATGCTGTTTGTATCGTTGTTTCTGAGGAAACAGGAAAAACTTCCTATATTAAAGATGGTGAATTTGTACTATTTGAAAACCAATTTGGTTTGATAGAAACTATAAAAAACGACCTGGCTTAATCAACTTAACCTGCGATAGCCGTTTTTTTAAATTGCATTTCGTACAAATTATTGTAATAGCCTTTGCTTTTTAGCAGTTCTTTATGCGTGCCTTGCTCTACTATTAATCCGTTATCCATCACAATTATTTTATCAGCTCTTTTAATGGTTGTTAAACGATGTGCAATTATGATAGAAGTCTGATTTTGGGTGATTCTATCAGTAGCCTTTTGTATTAACTGTTCTGAGTAAGAATCTATTGATGATGTGGCCTCATCTAAAATTAAAATACTCGGTCGACTAACATACGCTCTTAAAAATGCAATTAATTGACGCTGCCCTGAAGATAGCATGACTCCCCGTTCTTTCACATTATAATTATAATCATTTGGAAGGGTCATAATAAAGTCGTGAATCCCGATTTTATTCGCTGCTAATTTCACTTCTTCTAAAGGGATTTCTTTATCCAAAATAATGTTCTTATAAATAGTATCTGAAAACAAAAACACATCTTGTAAAACTACTGCTACATTTGTTCTTAAACTAGGCAACGTATAATCACCAACATTTTTATTGTCAATAGAAATTTTCCCAGAATCAATTTCGTAAAATCGATTAATTAAATTAATAATGGTTGATTTACCTGCTCCGGTTGCTCCTACAATAGCAACCGTCTCCCCTGCTTTTACATTGAACGAAACTCCTTTTAACACTTCTTCCTTTTTAATATAACTAAAGTGAATATCTTTAAAAGATATTTCTCCTTTTAAGGATGTTGAAGACAGGGTTCCACTAGCATCAATATGACTCTCTGTATCAAAAATTTCAAACACGCGATTACCAGCAACCATACCCATTTGAAGTGTGTTAAATTTATCTGCAATTTGGCGAAGCGGTCTAAAAAGCATTTCAGACATCATAATAAATGAGAATATCATTCCAGCTGTAATGCCACTTCCTTCCACCATAATTTGTACCCCACCGAACCAAACAATAAAACCCATCGTAATAGAAGTGAACACCTCTGCTATAGGAAAGAATATGGAATAATACATCACTGTCTTTACCCAAGCTTTTTTATGCTTATTATTAATTTCTTTAAACTTATCATATTCAATCTTCTCACGATTGAATAACTGAACAATTTTCATTCCGGTTACACGCTCTTGAATAAATCCATTTAAATTTGCCGCTTGTTCGCGAATCTCCTTAAATGATGCTTTCATGTGTATCTGAAATAACTTCGTAGCATAAAGAATAATGGGAAGTACTATCAGTGTAATAAAGGCCAACTTCCAACTTAGAATCAGCATTGCAATAATAACCGCAATCATGGTAAGTAAATCTCCTACTATCATAAAAAATCCTTGTCCAAAAAAGTTTGCTATTTGTTCAATATCTGTAACGGATCTTGTAACTAATTTCCCTACTGAAGAAGTATCAAAATACGACATTTTAAAATGAAGCATGTGCTTAAACAACTTCATACGAATATCTTTAATAATACTATATCCTAATTTATTAGACACAAAAATAAAAACAAATCTACCCATCACCTCGGCGAGTAATACTGTCGCCATAATTAATACAAAATTCAAAAGACCCGATCTATCTTTAGATTCGAAAAAATCATCAATAATATACTGTAGTAACAACGGACGTACGACAGCCAAAAATGCTAAAAGTACCGCCGAAAAAGCAGCCACAAGAAATTGCACTTTGTATTCTTTTACAAAGCCCATTAATCTTTTAAAAATCTTTACATCAAATGCCTTTCCCGTTGAACTACTCATGGCTTAAAACTGATTCTGGATATTTTACTTGGGTTAAAAATAAGGCTTTTGCTGGAACTGAAGCCCCTGCTTTTGTTCTATCTCTACCTTCAATTATTTCTTTAAATTCTTGCAAACTAGTTTTACCCAAACCTACGTTCACCAAAGTACCTACTATAGCCCTCACCATATTTCGTAAAAAACGATCCGCAGAAATTTTAAATATTAAAATAGTATCATCAAATACCCATTGAGCCTCACTAATTACACAATTATAGGTGTTTACAGCTGTTTTTGATCTTGAAAAGCTCTTGAAATTCTGATAATTTAGTAATTCTGAAGCTGCTTCGTTCATTTTCTCTACATTTAGTGTTCGTATATAAAATTGCCAGGTTGTATCCAATAAAAACGGATTTCTACCCAAAAAAATTCTATACTCATAGGATCTGCTAATGGCATCAAAACGTGTGTGCGCCTTATCAGCTACTTTAAAAATTCTATGGACAACGATATCACTTGGTAAATATGAATTTAATTTAAATAAAATTACATTCTCATCAAAGGCAACAGAAATATCAAAATGTGCAAACATCTGAGAAGCATGTACTCCAGCATCTGTTCTACCAGCCCCCATGATATTAATCTCTTCCTTCAATAACTTTGAAAGACCATCATTCATTTTCTCTTGAACTGAGATCGCATTTGGTTGATATTGCCAACCATGATAGTTTGTACCCTTATATGAAAGTTCTAAAAAATATCTCAACAGATTCGCTTATTTTTGCACAAACAAATATACTCATAGTAATTAAGTTGTGTTCTATTTAAAACCGAATTAATCCTAAATGAATCTTAAACTGATCTAAATTAATTTGAATGGTTTATATAAAATAGAATACCTAAACGTCGCTGTAGTTAAGATTTTATTTAAAATTGAAAATATGAGCGAAAAAGAAACGAATTAAACAGATTATTATCATCTTTATTTGGCATAACAGTTACCATTCTATTTTATGAAAAAAATTCTTTTACTTTCTGATACTCATAATTATATAGATGCTAAAATCCTTAAATATGTAAAACTTGCAGATGAAGTTTGGCATGCTGGTGATATTGGCACCATAGAGATCTCTGACACCCTTAAAGTTTACAAACCTTTCCGCGCTGTTTATGGAAATATCGATGGGACTCCTATACGCCAAGAGTTCCCATTAAACAATCGTTTTTTTTGTGAAAAAGTGGACGTTTGGATGACTCATATAGGCGGATATCCAAATAGGTATGATGTTAAAATAAGAGAAGAAATTAAACAAAACCCTCCCCAACTATTTATCAGTGGACATTCTCATATTTTAAAAGTCCAATACGACAAAAAGTTGAATTTATTACACATGAATCCTGGAGCTGCAGGAAAACATGGATTCCATCAAGTAAGGACCATGTTACGATTTGAAATTGATACTACAGAAATTAAAAATCTTGAAATTATTGAATTGGGTAAAAGAGTTTAACCATCTATAGGAATTGAAACATGAATAAATACTTAAATTCCCTCTTTTTTTGAAGACACCACCTTTAAACGCCCTCCATCATTTTAATTGTATCCTTATTAATTTGATAAATATTTAAGGATTTAAAACAATATTTTTCAGCTATTTCATGATTCTCTTCATAAAAATTATATACCACCAAATTTGCATAAACATCTGCCAAATATTTTTGCCCTAATTTTCCATTTGGTGAAATTAAAATTGCCTTGTCATAATAATAAATTGAACTATCTCCGTGTATTTTCAAACTTACCGAATCAGATTCTATAAGTACCCTATTCATACCGTTATATTGATGAAGGTGAGCGCTCTCTAACCCCAAATATCCCTTACTAATCCCTAAGGAATCATTTCTTTCTAGAGAATTTGAAAGCACTAATCTAAAATACTTAAAAGCATTCGAATAACCCTTAATTCTAGAAAAACCACTACCTAGTTCATACGCATAATCTGCTGTGAATTTTGAAGAAGCATCACCATTTATTATGGTAAGTCCATTAAGTAATATCTTTAGAGCCTTTTCATGTTCGTTTTGAGTATTATACAGTCTTGCTAATATAAAATCGACCTTTAATTTTTCAGAAACAAATGCATACTCTGGTATCATTTTAATTGAATCGATCAATACTATTGCCAATTGATTGTCTTCTTGCTCAATTCTTAATTCTATAATATTTAATAGAGAATCTATATTAGAAGAATTTTGAGAAAAGGAAAAAGTAGCATTGAAAACTATCAATACTACTTTTATTTACTTTATATAGAAGCATTTCATACTATAAAAATACATTGTTTTAGGGCTCAATCACTATTTCCGGAACTGGTTTTGGTGGTCTCGGCTCCCTATATTTGTCTGTTCCAGTTGCAGATTGTTGATGAAACTTTATTCTCAACGTTACTTTCGCTGTGAAGTTTTTATCATAATTTTCTTCAGACGCTAATTCGTCATATTGCAAATCAACTATATTGTCTTCTCCACTTTGAGTAAACGTAACTTTGACCCCTTTCTCTTCTTTAAACTTTAATTTGTATTCTTTTACGTCTCCTTTCTTTTTACAAGAAAGAAAATAAGTCTTTAACATTTCTTATATAAATTCTAATTACTATTTAAATTAGTTGATTTCTATGAGCATACAATGCCAAACCTACAGCATTTTTGACTTTCAATTTTTTTATCAAATTCTTACGATGAGTTTCAACAGTATTTATACTTATAAATAGTTTCGTTGCAATTTCTTTGGTACTATACTCTTGAGCAATTAATTTTAAAACTTCTGTTTCTCTTTCGGTTATTGGGTTAAATTTGTTTCATCTTGAGAGTTACTATTTTTTTTCTTTTCATTTGAAAACATCGAAACGATTTTTTTTGAATACGTTCACTAAAATATTGTTCCCACCTTTATAAGGTCTTAATTGCTTCTAAAATTTGTTCACCAGCACATTTTTCAACTAAAAAACTATCAGCACCCATTTTCAAAACCTACTTGACTGATTATTTTTCATCATAGCTAGATCAAACATCTATAAGAGGTTTTGCATCCCATTTACTAAATTCTTACAAGATATTTATTCCATCTATTTTAGACATATTAATGTCAAGAATTAAGACATCAGATGAATTAGAAGCTTACCAGTCCAAAACTTCTTCTCCGTTTTGAGAACTTCCTACAACTTCAAGTATTTCTTCCCTCTTTAATACCGCTTTAATTCCATCAATAAGCACTTTATGGTCATCTGCAATATGAACTTTTATCTTTTTCAATTTTCCCCATTTCAAATGTATTTCATATCTACTTAAATTACAATACCGATAAGCAGTGATTTTACTTACTAACGGTTTTCCGTGAAGAAGAAAAATAGTTTTGACTATAAGTAAACCTACAATAAAAAACCCATCCTAAATAAATAGCATGGGTTTTTCTCACTAAATATACTAAGATACCAGTGCTACCTCAGTCGGTCTACAGATTTTACAAGATCCTCATCTTTCTTAATCGCTCGGTTTGCCATGACTAACAAAATAATAGTGATTAATGGAAGAATTGATCCAATACCTTTCTCTGAAACCGAGGTTTCTCCAGATAAACTTTGTAAATGAACTACAAGTAACCCCAATATAATAAGGTTAATCAAAATATTTAAACGCCCTAGAACAAACTGTGTTTGCCTATTCTTAAATTTAAAAATAGTTACCAATGACAAAATGCTAGAAACCAAAAACAATATAGGAATTCCTTTAAGTGAAACCCCTTTGTTTTTAATTAAATCAAATGCAAAAACCTCAACTCCGTCAATATTTATCCATAAATTTAGTATATAAACAACCCCACTCGAGATAAGCAAGGCTACTAATAAATAAACAGATTGAATTCTTTGAATCATTTTAGTTTCTAAGGACGACAAATGTAAACTAATCTTTTTTTCTATAAAAATATTAATATTAGTTTTATTTGTTATATTTGTCATCTATTCTATAATAAATTGCATCATAGCATTTTAATCTCGATATACAATTATAACAATTTTATACTATTTCCGAATCGGAAAAATAATTAATCATAATCTTACATAATGTTTGAAATTTCACAACTCAAGGAAAAATCCCTTGTAGATTTGCAGAAGATTGCTAAAGAAATTGGACTCCCAAAATTTAGCCAATTAAACAAATTGGATCTCGTCTATCAAATTCTTGATCACCAAGCTGCAAACCCATCTCCTGCTACAAAAAGCACTGAAAAACCAAAGCGAAGACGTATTGCTAAACCAAAAGTTATAGCAAAAAAAGAAATCCTTTCGGAAGAAGTTAAAGTAGTAAAAAAAGCACCTCTGCCAAAAAGAGATGCTGTTTCAAAGGAAAATCCAGTTACTGCTAAAAAACCAACAATTGCTGAAAAACGAATTATTGGTGAAAAACAAATACAAATGGCTATTGAAGAAGTAATTGAGCATGTTGATACGAAAGTAGCACTTACACAAGAAGAGGAAGAAGTTAAAGAAGTTATTACAACAGAAGGAGAAACTAAAAAAGTTCATCCAAAGCAAAATCAACCAAAAGCGAAACAGGAAAATCCCAATCAAAAAAGAGAGAATCAACATCAAAAACCTGATCATACTAAGAATAAGAAACCACAACATAAAGATCAAAATCAGCCGAAGAAGAGCGGCAATAGATATCGTGACCCTGACTATGAATTTGACGGAATAATTTTAAGTGAAGGTGTATTAGAAATTATGCCCGACGGATACGGTTTTTTAAGATCGTCGGATTATAATTATTTATCGTCTCCAGATGATATTTATGTGTCTCAATCTCAAATAAAGTTATTTGGCTTAAAAACAGGAGATACTGTTTTAGGTAATGTTCGCCCACCGAAAGAAGGTGAAAAATATTTCCCTTTAATTAGAGTCTCAAAAATAAATGGATTAAATCCAAATGTAGTTCGTGATCGTGTTGCATTTGAGCACTTAAAGCCATTATTTCCAGATGAAAAACTGAACCTTGAGGGCAAAAATATTTCAACCCGTATTATTGATTTATTTTCTCCTATTGGTAAAGGACAGCGTGGTATGATTGTTTCTCAACCAAAAACAGGGAAAACCATATTACTAAAAGATATTGCCAATGCAATCTCGACCAACCACCCTGAAGTTTATCAAATTATACTGTTAATTGATGAACGTCCGGAGGAGGTAACCGATATGCAGCGAAATGTGAAAGGTGAAGTTGTTGCTTCTACCTTTGACGAACCAGCTGACAAACATGTACGTGTTGCCAATATTGTTCTTGAAAAGGCAAAAAGACTCGTAGAGTGCGGACATGATGTAGTAATCCTTTTAGATTCTATTACACGTTTAGCAAGAGCTTATAATACAGTAGCTCCTGCATCTGGAAAAATATTATCTGGAGGTATTGACGCGAATGCCTTACATAAACCTAAACGATTCTTTGGAGCTGCACGAAATATTGAAGGAGGAGGATCTCTTTCTATAATTGCAACCGCCTTGACTGATACTGGTTCTAAAATGGATGAAGTTATCTTCGAAGAATTTAAAGGTACTGGAAACATGGAATTACAATTAGATAGAAATATTTCTAATAGAAGAATATTCCCTGCTGTAGATTTAGTAAAATCAAGTACCCGTAGAGACGACTTATTACTTGATGATAAAACAATGCAACGTATGTGGGTTTTACGCAAGTACCTTGCAGACATGAATCCTATTGAGGCCATGGAATTCCTTAGTGATCGAATGAAATCGACTCATAATAACGATGAATTCTTAATGTCTATGAATAGATAGTAAGAAAAATATTTTAACTAAAAAAAGCCGGAGAATTTGAATTCTCTGGCTTTTTTTTATAATGACTTATTTCATCTGAACCAAGAAGAATCGCGTTTTGAAAGAATAAAATTAATTACAACTCCTATATATTTGTCTTCATGGTTCTTATCCCCTAATTCAATCGTATTTATAATTACACAAGCTACCCCTTTATAGATTTCATAATGCGATCTGTAACTATTTAGTTAAATCAAGCCTAAGATCTGTCTATTCATTAATAGCGGTAGAGTTTTGATGCCTTTAACCATTGTTTTAATAATAGCTTCCTTCTATACTACAATTTTAAACGAACACAATAGACAAAATCCTTGGATACAAAAAAAAAGGAACGCTTTAAACGTTCCCTTTTTGATTTTATATAGAAATTCTATCCTTAGTACATATTTCCTCTATAATCTTCTATTTCATAAGAAGACTTTAAAGAAGTAAATATTTGATTTTTTCTTAATTTAAGCGAATTCACCAACTTTAAACGAGCAATGTCATAATTTGGTAATTTCGGCGCTTTTTCTAAAGAGCTCACTTCAATTGCAAATACACCTTTAACTCCTTTCAAATTATTATGAACTTCACCAACTTTAGATCCCATCATTGCTCCAACGATACCAGGTTCTGCACCTACACCTGAAATAGTAGGACTCGCTAATGTCACCGAAGAGGCTGTTCTAAGACTCGTACCGCTACTTTTAGCTATTTCCTCTAACGTATTGGAATCTTTCATTGATTCAGCAATCATTACTGCCTTTTTTTCATTCAATAATATAGGTCTAATTTTATTTATTACTTTAGAAATTGGAGATAACCCTTTTGACGTTTTACTAGAAAGTACAGCCACAACATATCCACTTTCAACATCAAACCTTTTGACACCACCAATAGCAGTTTCTTTATTAAAAGACCAATTTACAATTTGTCTTTGGTTTCCAAGAATTCCTGGCACAAATTCGTCCAATACTTGTAATCCAATAGCAGGTGCTGCTAAATATGACCTCTCTTTTGCTAGTGCATAGATTTCACCTCCATTAGAAATTAAATCTTGTGCAAAAGTCTCAGCATCTTGATAAAATTTGTTCTCTGTATCTATTGAAGGTATAATTTGTCTTGATAGAGTAGTTAATTGAACCGCTTTCTTATAGGCTGTTTGGTCATCTATTTTTATAACATGATATCCAAACTTAGTTTCAACAACTTGAACTGTACCTTTTTTATTAGTAAACAAATATTCAGCAAAATCAACATCAAAATTAGGAGAAAAAGCTTGCGCCTTTGAAATCCAACCAATATCTCCACCTTTTCCTTTGGTACCATCAGTGTTTACTTTATCAGCAATCTCAATAAACTTCTTAGAACTATTTCTAACTAATTTATAAATACTATCGGCTGTTTTCTTAGCAGCCTCTTTGGTTACCGCAGATGCAGATCTTGTAGTTCCTGCAAAAGGAACAAGAATATGACGAGACTGAACAGAGTCTGGCATTTGTCTAAACTCATTAACCTTAGAAATTTTAAAATAACCATTGCTCTCATATGGCCCTACCACATTACCTTGAGTTACACTAAAAATTTCTTTTGAAATTACTGACGCTACGTTATTTTCAAACAAAAATCGATCATCCTTTGGTAAATCAGATTTAGCTTCTTCTAGAAACAGGTTAATATCTGTAGCATTTTTTAAACCTCGAATAGTAATTGTTGCTTTAGCCGCATTACTATATTCTTCCCGATCAGTAATGTATTGCGCAACATCTTTCTTAATTGCTTCCTTATCTTCATCTGAAGCAACAATATTAAATTTCACATAGTTAAGGTCTCTTGACTTTTCTACTTGAAATTCCTTCGAATTCTTACTTATATAAGCTTTGTAATCTACATTTGTAATTGTTACTAAACTATCTGCAATTGAAGAATAAGGAACATACACAAATTTGGAAGTTACCTTATTATTGGCATAAGTATATTCTCTTTCTCCTTCTTTCAAAGAAGCGCCTAATCCAGCTGCTACTAAATTGTTATATACAGTTCTTTTTAAATTCTGTCTTAAACTAGCCTCTGTACTTAACCAACTTCGCCACATATTATATTCTTGAGATCCAGCAGTACTTCCAACAGCCTCATCCTTAATATTAGCAATATATTCTTTTACTTTTTCTGGATCTAACAAACCACCTTCATTTTGAAATGCAGGGTTTGACTTAAAAAAAGACATACTTACAATAGATTGCCAAACATCTTCCTCTCCTACTAAAACGCCAGCTTTATCAAGTTGGTCGTTATAAATCTCATCCCCAACCAATTTATCCCAAGCGTACGTCATCGCCTGTTTATTAGAACTGCTTCTACTATTATTTTTATACGTTTCCATTAAATCAGCAAAATCATCTCTACTAATTGTTTCTCCATTAACTTCTCCAACTACGTTAACCTTATTTGCTTGAAAAAAACTTTGTATAGATGACGGATCTAATACAAACGCTAATAAAGCCATACCTATAATTAGAATCAAAAAGACTGAACGCTCTCTAATTTTTGATAAAATTGCCATTATGTGATATATTTAATTTAGTGTGCGAAAGTACAATTTACTATTGAAATATAAAAGTGATTATTTCAATAAAAATATTGGTAAAACATTAATTTTTCTGAAATAGAATGAAGGTCTTAAGATGATTCTTTATTCTCTGAAATTTTTAAATAAATTTCATCAATTTTTGTTGATGAGGCTGTCAAAATAATAAATTCATAATTCCCAATTAGAATGACTTCTTTTTCGGTAGGAATATTTTCAGAATGATAGACAACTAAACCTCCTAAGGTCTCATATGCTTCATCTTCTGGCAACTTTAAACTATAAGTTTCATTCAAATAATCTACCTCTAATCTTGCTGAAAACTTATATTCATTTTCATTAATCATAACTTCCTTCAACTCCAAAGTATCATGCTCATCTTCAATTTCGCCAAACAATTCTTCTACAATATCCTCTACTGTGAGCAAACCAGAAGTTCCTCCATATTCATCTAATACCACCGCTAAACTTTTCTTCTTTTTGGTCAACACATTCAAAATATCATTAATCATCATACTCTCCGGTATAAACTCCACAGGCAGTATAATAGATCTTAAACTTTTAGGTTTTTTAAACATATCAAATGCGTGCACATAACCTAGAATCTCATCCAATGAATTTTTATAAACTATAATTTTCGTATAGCCCGTTTCTATAAATAGGTTCTTTGCCGCACTTAATGTTTCACCAATGTCCAATGCCAATATTTCTATTCGAGGAATCATTACTTCTCGGGCCTTTACATCGTTAAAAACCAATGCATTTTGAAATATTTGAATTTCTGAATCCAACTCTTCATTTCCATTCGTTTTTTTAATTTGCTCGGTAATATACATTTCTAATTCAGCTTTACTAAATTCAGTTTGTTCAACATCATCACTGGTATTAAATAATACCCATAAACAAAAATCTGAAATAGCCGTCATAAACTCTGATATAAAATGGAATAGTAAGAAAAAGAAATAGGCCGGTACCGCAAATATTTTTAAAAAATCATCAGCATAAATTCTAAAAATAGCTTTTGGAATAAATTCAGCGGTTACCAAAATAAGAATTGTAGAAATAAACGTTTGAATAAGTAATAATGTAAATTCATTGAAAAAATCTATTGGAAAAAGTTCTACTAAAAACTCTCCCATAAAAAAACTATAGACAACCAAAGCAATATTATTCCCTACCAACATAGTAGTAATAAATTTTGAAGATTTCTGTGTTAGCCTTGTTAGGATTTTGGCTATAAAACCCTCGCGCTTCTTTTCGAGTTCTATATGCATTTTATTTGCAGAAACAAATGCAATTTCCATCCCTGAAAAAAAAGCGGACAATAAAATAGATATGACAATTACGATAAGTTGTAATTCCATAAAAATAATTAATTCTGATTAAACCTATCTTCCCTTTTCTTTCTGAATTTTCGTCTGAAAAAAAACATAAACACGGCAAGTGCCATCAATATTAAATACACATAAGACTTATCCTCTCCCCATACCTGGTAGGCTTCGTAACCAAAAATTACTCCTACAAATAAATATCCTATTTCAAAAATTCTTCCTACTTTATTCATTTTTCCTAATTTTCTTTCAACTCCAAATTCCCTCGATTATTACTTGAAGTAAACTGACTCAAATCTTCACTTGTATCAAATCCAACTCCATAAATAGTATCCGTTTCTGTATACAATGTAAACGGCTCTTCTGTAAAATAATATTTTGTTCTCTGATCCCAATACAATTGTTCGGTAATCAATTTTTTCCGCTCATTAATGTTTTCTATCTGAACCTTCCCTCTAATCTCTAATATACTAATATTTGTTTTTCTAGTACCAGCATACGATATTGCATAGTTCCCAACAATAACTAAAGAATCTTTATTTTTATCAATACTAACGATTCTTACACCTTCAGGAAACTCTGAATAAGGGTGCTCTTTTCGGTTGCTGTAATCGTGTAATAAAGGAGCCGTAAATCGCAAGTCAACACGTCCAGAGTCCGTATGAACATTAAATACGTTTTCAGCAACGCCAACAGGTAAATTTTTATCTGCTAAAAAATCACGCACCTCCTGAATATCATTACCACATGAAAAAAGCATTGCTGATGTACACACAACAGCAATGCTTTTTATAATATGTTTTAAATATTTCGTCATTAAACAAATATACTAAATATTTATACCATTTTTATCTTAAACGAACCTTCACCGTTTCTCCAATCCAACAACCTACTTTAAAAGAATCACCGTCTTTAATTCCATCAGCAAACCCCATTGCTTTTGTAGGAATATTTGATTTATAACTCTTGATATACTTTCTTGCTGAAGAACCAATACTTGGATCTACTGCTACCGCTCTTTCCGCCTTATTCAGAGCAGCTACATACACCATTCGCTTTGCAAATTCATTATCACCACAAGAATTTGCACTACTAGCATATAATGAAGATATTAATATGTATGCCTTCCCATAACTAGGGTTACTCGCTATGGCATCTGTCGCATATTTTCTTGCACTACTATAGCGCTTTTTCTTGGCCTCATCGGCACCGATCTGCAATAAATAGCGCGCCTTTCTAATTGGGTCGACCTCTAACTCAATTGCCTTTTTACGCATTGCTAATGCCTCTTCAGTTTTACCTTTCCTTTCTAATATTCCAGATAAGAAAATATAAGAATTAGATGACGGATCTGCAGCGGCATATGCTTCTGCTAATTCTTCATATAAAGCATCCTCCGTGCACTCCTTCGCATTCATTTTAGATACTGCACGTCTCAACCATGTAGCATTATTTCTATTGGCTCCAAAATCTCTTCTATATAAAGGAATAATTCTATCGCACGTTAAAAACTCTTCTATTCTGTTTTCGAGTCCAGACACAACAATACCTATATTATTTAATCTTCCTGCTGCAACTCTTTTTGATCTGGCCTCTTTACTACTTAAGGTTTCACCACCTTCTTCTTTGGCAATTAAAGCACTCAATCTCTTTTGATATTCACCTGTTTTATTATCTTGAATATCAAGAATTTCATCATAAGTATCTAATATTTTCTGCGCATTAATTTCTTTATTTCTTTCTAATATAACTTCAAAGAATAAGAATATATTTTTTGGCGATATATCTTCTGGATTCGCTTTATAAGCTTTATCTAAAACCTGAAATATCTGTTCTCTAGAAATATCGTTTTCTGATAAAAAAGAGGCGAAATCATTATAAACTTTTCCCGCGTCATCAGCGAAATGTAAAAGCCTTTGATCCACTAATGTATTCATAAACTTCATACCTTCCACTTTTTGCCCTTGAGCGATCATATTATCTACAATCTTATAACCAAATTTATAAATGTTCACTGAAAGTGTAGGACAATTCTCCAATAAATTTAATAAACGAACTTTTGCTTCCTTAAAATTCTTAGCTGTAACATCTCCCTTGAACAAATTGTACTCTACAGTACATGCCTGTTTGTCTAACTCCTGTGGAAACGCAATTGCATTAAAACTAATTAGCATCAAAAACAATCCCATGATTAATTTTGTAATTTGTTTCATTCTATTGATTTATTAATTATTAATATATTTTTTTCGGCTTAAACCATTTATTCCCTAATGTTAGTCCAAGTCTGAAATTAAAGAATTTTTCCTTCACCAAGCCATTATCGCTAGCTCCGCGCTGTCCGAATTCAAATCCTAGGTTCATTGTAGACAACTGCGCTCCTATTGGAATACCAACTCCAAAAGACATGCCAAACTGATCAATCGCTGTAAATTCATTTCCAGTTCCTGTGCCGTCAACCATCATCCCTGTGTTTTCAAAATTAAAACCCCAACGATAAATTACGCGATCCCAATAACTTGAAATAGAGTTATACCTTGGAATATAATATCCTCCAACAGCTATGCTACTTGCCGCTTGATATCTTAACTGAGGATTGTATGTTTTCAGATTACCTGTTAATTCAATAGCCTCTCTAAAACTATAATCAATACCCGCAGACCATTTATTATTCTTACCAATAGAAATCCCAATACTCGTTTTTAATGGCGTTTTATAAGTTCCTCTGGCCGTTTCATTCAAAATGGTGTCTTTGGGGATACTTATGGATCCTGTACTTACTGTATATAAATACTCACTTCCTTTTGAATCTAAACTTGACTCAAGTCCAATGTTTGCACCAAAATTAGCAAACATATTTTTCTTTAATTTTTTCTCGTAAATAAAACCAACTTCATAAGACAAACCTTCTACATCAGATATCACTTCATATTTTGTACCGAATTGAATATCCTTTTTCCGATTTGTAATACTTTTTTCAACGGTTCCAAATAAATACTCAGCTTCAACCCCAATACTAAATCCTGAAATCACTTCATAACCACCTCCAAGAAACACGCGATTTGTACCTCCATCTCCATTATAAATAGAGGCTTCAATAGGTTCTTCTGCGCTATCATACACAATACTTTCGATACCATAACCGATGGTTGTCTTAGGCTGAAACCCAAATGCTATACCTCCCTTAGGCTCCGAAAACCCCTTTGGACCAATAGGAATCCCTAGTGCTAAATAAGATAAATATGCATTTGAGGATGTTTCTTTTCCTTTAGTATCTTCAAACGACATTGCTCTGTTTTCAACGGCTAGCGTATATGTTGTTAATCTTAACGAAGACAACGAAGCAGGATTATTGAAATTTAAATTATATAGGTTACTACTTGAAGTACCAACACCACCCATACTCATTTCCTCAACAGTCCTTTCAGCTAATTCATCACCGATTCCTAAACCAGAATATGGAGACGAATTTGTTTGCTGAGCAAAGTTATGTATGCTTACTAATACTAAAACTAGTACCGATATCTTTTTAATCATTCTTGCTATTATAAGTCAAAATAGTATTCAAACCTTCCAATAAAAAATTTGGAGTGGCAAATATGCCATTTTTTAATCGCTTAGCCAAGAAATATGTGTCTCCACCTGTTAAAATAGGTGTTAATTTTTCATATTCTAATTTATAAGCATCTATTATTCCTATTATTTCAGCAATTACACCATTTACAACACCAGAATGCATAGAGTCTTCTGTAGAATTACCAATCAACCCGTTCGTCTTCTTGGGTGACAATAATGGTAATTTTTCTGTAAAGGTATGCATAGCCTTATATCGCATAGTCAAACCCGGAGAGATAGCGCCTCCTCTATAAATTTTATCTGCTCCTATAAAATCATACGTAATACATGTTCCTGCATCAATAACTAAAACATTTTGGTTCGGATACTTATGAACTGCAGAAGCAATTACTGCCAATCTATCTACACCCAGCGTATTGGACGTTGAATACTCGTTTTGAAACGGTAACTTAGTTGTAGAGTTTAACTGTAAAATTGGAAATAATTGTGCGATTTCTAAGAGTTCATTTTCAGAAATTACTCTGACCGACGCTATAATACCCTGATCAATTTTATGTCTTTTCGCTATTCTTTCTAATCCAATCAAAATCTCTTTTGGCGCTAAAAAACCATTCCAATAAATGCTATCTCCTTTAAAAAGAGCTACTTTAATTTTTGTGTTTCCTATATCAATTATTAAATTCATCTTGAAATATAATTAAAGATCAAATTTACAAATGATTTTTTAGATTTTGTTTTGATTAAACTAAAAAATACTATTATATTTGCACCCGCAATTAAGCAATGGTACCTTAGCTCAGTTGGTAGAGCAAAGGACTGAAAATCCT
>TARA_B110000037_G_scaffold18643_1_pt1 | contig 21983 bp, 16 predicted proteins | sample TARA_B110000037 | Tara Oceans TARA_B110000037 (sample SAMEA4397196) | marine metagenome | biome: Polar Biome; feature: [MIX] marine epipelagic wind mixed layer (ENVO:01000061); material: water (ENVO:00002006), including particulate matter (ENVO:01000060) such as... | depth 10-100 m
GATTTCTGAATGTAGCTTTACCTAATTCAGCCTTTTCCTCTTCAGTAAGTGAAGGGTCGTTAGCCTGCTGTCCGATTTTATGACGGATTCTGAAACTACCTCTATATCCATTTCTCTTGAATTCAGGATTATTTTGCCAATTGAACATCGACCATTCAGCATCTGGAGAGAAGAAATCACTTCTATCGTAGAATGATCCAGAAAAAGTCACATCGATATTATCTGTAATCAATGCATCTATTTTACCCGTTAAATCTATGTTAGTATTCTGTGTATTTGGTCTAGCATCGAGCAATTGTCCATTCTTAAACTCTTCGACACTTGGTCTCTGAGTCGTACCAATAAAATATAAAGGATCTGCCTCTAATGCTGCTATGTCTTCTTCAGATGCTCTGTACACGCCCACTGCAGACGGTGAATTATCAGCTGTTTGCAGAAATTGTCCAGAAAATCTAAATCCTATGATGGATCTACCATCCTCTCTTTTCAAGAGAGGGCCAGATAAGTTAGCACTGAGTAAGTTATATCCGTATGCATCAGTAAGTTCTGATGTTTCCACTTCAAAACCAGCAGAATAATTCTGTGATGGCCCTTTAGTTGTAAGTGAGATCAATCCACCAGTTACATCACCATACTTAGCCTCTATACCACCAGTAATTACTTGCAATTGCGATATCTCAGACTGAGGTATTAGTGCTGCATTAGTAACCCTAACACCATCTATATAATATACCGTACCACTTTGTCTTGCTCCTCTAATAGATATACCACCACCATCTTGTGATGCGATACCAGCTGTAGTGGCTGCTATGGCATTTATGCTCTTTGTAGGTAGAGATTTGATATCCTCAGAAGTAACTGTACCCCCAGAAGTCGTATTATCAAATTCGATAAGAGGAACCTTGTATTCAGTTATTACTATTTCATCGGCCAATACTCCTTCCGCAATCTGGAGATCAAGCTTGTTGGATTTGTCTGCTTTTACGACTACGCCCGTCTGTCTTGCTGGAGTATATCCAACATAACTCGCTTCGACATCATAAGTTCCAGGATTGATATCTGAGAAGTAATAATTACCGTCTAGATCTGTCTCAACACCTTTAACGATATTTCCATCTTTCATAAGTGCTACCGTACCAAAGAGTATCGGCTCATTAGATGTAGCGTCAGTAACTTTTCCTTGTAATGAGGTCTGGGCGATCGAAAAGCTAGTAAACATAGCCACGATACCCATAAGGAGTAAGATTTTTTTCATGCTTTACTTTATTTAAAATAAGAAGTAAAAATAATTGACTGCGAATTACTCAAAGGTTGATAACTCGTCAGTTGTAAATATGTTATATAAATAGTTATTCAAAGTATTGTAAATCAGTTAACTACATATAATTATTAGGTATGCTTAAGTACCATAGTCTTATATGTGGTAAGACTTCCGCACAATGTTAATAAAATACTAATGGTTTACCAAAATTAATGTGTTCCTCTAGTCCAAATTAAGACATCTAACTTTAGAAATTATAGTATCCGCGATCTTGTATAGGGCCTCTTTAGTCCATCCAGCTATATGCGGACTCAGTATTACATGATCCATAACATATAATCGAGAGTACAATTGTCTCTCATGTTCTGTGTAAGTATTGGGTTTTTCATTTTCGTAAACATCTAAACATGCACCGCTTACTTTCCCAGACTCTAGTGCTTTTACTAAATCTTCCGTATGTACTATAGCCCCTCGAGAGCTATTGATTATAATGACTCCATCTTTGCATCGATCTATATTCGCTTTGTTGATCAGGTGATGTGTATCATCATTATACGGTAAGTGAATGCTTATTATATCAGCCTTAGACCAGACTTCGCTCTCACATACTATCTTAATATTAGGCTGCTCATCGAAAGATAGCTTCTTAAACTTATCATAAACCACTATATCTAGTGGCCAAGAAGATACTTTGGAAACGAAAGCACTTCCCATTTGACCGTATCCAATTATACCTATTGTCTTCCCTGCTATTTCGATTCCTCTATTTGCCTCTCTATTCCACCTAAACTCTCTCACTTCTCTATCGGCACTCAACATATTATTACATAAGGCGAGTAACATGCCTAGGCAATGCTCTGCTACAGCATTGCGATTGCCTTCTGGAGAGTTTACCACTGCAATACCCTTGCTCTTCGCGTAAGGAATATCTATGATCTCTAGACCAGAACCTAATCTTGCAATCCACTTCAAACTATCTGACCTATCGATTAACTCTTTGTACATTTTTACTTTGCTATTGATAACAATTCCTTCGTATAAAGATATAATCTCTTTTACTTGATCTAGAGTAATAGTTGGCTCGTATTCTACATCGTATCCCATTTCTTCTAATCCTGCTATAAGATGCTGGTGTACTCGATCAGTAATTAATGCTTTTTTCAATGTCTCCTTTTTATATTATCTGCTAATATACTGCTATCCAATATTCTGATACAGAAGGGTAACTACTATTTAGGGCAATACCTTATAGATACTGCCTATTTTCTAAAAGATATACAGAAAATTAAGATTACAAAAATGATTGTGATGGCAGTTCGAATTGTAATCGAATACGACAAATAAGTGAAAGGAAATCCTAAAAGAGAAAAAATACATTCAAATTTAATAGCGACTTATGCCTATCGCGATAGATTTAGAAGAAAGCTGATAATTGTTCTGTTTATAACGGTTTGGAGATTATATTTGCGAGCGTTTTGGACTACCATCAACCTTATCCACTATGCCAAGAGATAATTCTATCAAATCCGTGCTCATAATAGGTAGCGGACCTATTGTCATAGGCCAAGCCTGTGAATTTGACTATTCTGGATCTCAAGCCTCTCGCTCTATGATGGAGGAGGGAATCGAAGTAAGCCTTATCAACAGTAATCCTGCAACTATTATGACCGACCCGGTAATGGCGGATCATATTTATCTGTTGCCTCTAACTGTAGAAAGCTTACGTGAGATACTCACCAAAAGAAAAATAGACGCTGTATTACCTACTATGGGCGGTCAGACGGCTCTCAATCTAGCTATCGAAGCCCAAGAGCAAGGACTTTGGGAAGAATTTGGTGTAAAGATGATCGGTGTAGATATCGATGCAATCGAATTAGCTGAGAACCGCGAAAAATTCAAAGCACACGTAGTTAGTCTTGGACAATATGTAGCTCCGTCATTTATAGCCAACAGTTTTCTAGAAGGGAAAAATGCTGCTCAAAAAATTGGATTTCCATTAGTTATAAGGCCATCGTATACTCTTGGCGGTACTGGAGGTGGAATATGCCACAAGGAAGATGATTTTGACGAAGCACTAAGACGTGGACTTAATGCCTCTCCAACACACGAGGTACTAGTAGAGCAGGCAGTGTTGGGATGGAAAGAATATGAATTAGAACTACTTAGAGATTCTAATGATAATGTGGTGATCATTTGTACTGTTGAGAATCTAGACCCTATGGGAATCCACACTGGAGATAGTATTACAGTAGCGCCTGCAATGACCATGTCAGACAGCTGCTACCAACTTATGCGTAATGATGCTATTCAGCTCATGAAATCAATGGGAAACTTCGCCGGCGGATGTAATGTACAATTTGCCCAAGATCCAGAGACTGAACAACTAATGATTATCGAGATCAACCCTCGAGTATCGAGATCATCAGCATTAGCAAGTAAAGCGACTGGGTATCCTATTGCTAAGATTGCAGCTAAACTTGCTATAGGTTATAATTTGGATGAACTCAAAAATCAAATTACTAAGACAACGTCAGCATACTTCGAGCCTACATTAGATTATGTAATCGTAAAAATGCCGCGATGGAATTTCGATAAATTCTATGGATCAGAGCATACGCTAGGCTTACAGATGAAGTCTGTAGGTGAGGTCATGGCTATTGGTCGTACATTCCTAGAAGCCTTACAAAAAGCATGTCAATCCCAAGAGAACGGCAGAAGCGGACTAGGAGCTGATAAAAAAGAATGGATACGTACTGAAGATATTCTTAAGAGACTTGAAACACCAAGTGATGATAGAATATATCGTGTAAAAGATGCACTTAGACTAGGTGTTCCTATCAATACGATATTCAAACTGACTAAGATTGACAGATGGTACTTAGAGCAGATCAAGCGTCTAGTGAAGTACGAAGATCAGCTTATGAGATACAATGTAGCTGAGGATATTCCGACTGACTTCTTCAGAGAACTCAAATCAGTAGGGTACTCAGATGTTCAGATCGCATGGCTGATGAGAATAAACGAAGAAGAGGTAACTAAGCAACGTAAAAAACTGGGCATCATTCGTACCTATAAAATGGTTGATACATGTGCCGCAGAATTTGAAGCACAGACACCATACTTCTATTCTACATTCGAGACCGAGAACGAAAGTATCTCATCAGATAAAAAGAAAATAATAGTACTAGGATCTGGTCCTAACCGTATCGGCCAAGGTATAGAGTTTGATTACTGTTGTGTACATGGTATAATGGCGATCAAAGAATCAGGATACGAAGCGATCATGGTCAACTGTAATCCTGAGACTGTATCTACAGATTTCGATGTAGCCGATAAACTATATTTCGAACCAGTATTCTGGGAACACTTACTTGAAATCATTGAACTAGAAAAGCCAGAAGGTGTAATCGTACAACTAGGTGGACAAACTGCACTTAAGTTAGCCGAAAAACTAAAAGATCACGGAATCAAAATATTAGGGTCAAGCTTTGATGCATTAGATCTTGCAGAGGATAGAGGAAGATTTTCTAATATGCTCAAAAAACTAGAAATACCTTATCCTAGATTTGGTGTAGCGACTGATGTTGAAGAGGCAATCAGAGTAGCAAACGAAGTGACTTATCCTGTACTCGTAAGGCCATCATATGTACTCGGTGGACAACGTATGCGTATTGTGCTCAATGATCAAGAATTAGAAAGACATGTGCTCAGCATATTTAAACATATGCCTGGCAATCAAGTGTTAGTTGATCAATTTCTCGAAAGAGCTAAAGAGGCTGAAGTGGATGCAATCTGTGATGGTGATGATGTCATGATCATGGGGATCATGGAGCATATCGAACCTGCAGGCATACACTCAGGAGATAGCTCAGCGATGCTACCGACATACAGTCTTAATGATGACGTCATAGATAAAATGAAAGAATATACTGTCAAACTCGCTCATGCACTGAAGATCAAAGGACTGATCAATATTCAATTTGCAATAAAGACTGACAAAGATGGTGTAAATCAAGTGTATGTTATCGAAGCTAATCCAAGAGCATCGCGTACTACTCCGTTTATCGCTAAGGCGGAACAGGTACCATTCCTCAATATCGCTACCAAAGTAATGATCGGTGCTAATAAACTAAAGGATTTTACCATTGAAAGAAAGCTTGAAGGCTATGCGATTAAAGTACCTGTATTCTCATTTGATAAATTCCCTAACGTAGATAAGAATTTGGGACCAGAAATGAAGTCTACTGGAGAAGCGATTAGGTTTATAAAAGACTTAAAAGATCCATATTTCAGAGAATTGGAGAGTCAGAGAAATATGTTTTTAAGTAGGTAGGATGATCGTATATGTTCTGATAATAAAAAACAGCTTACACAAAAAAGTGTAAGCTGTTTTTTTGTTCCTCTAAATTGATTGAAGGCCAACCACTTCTTCTTCTTTGTAATCTCGTTTTTTGTCCTAAATTTTTCTTGTCTTAATTACACTTTTAAACCTCCCTATCTAATAAATCTTTTATTGCATTGGTAAGGTCAGGATACTCAAATCTAAAGCCAACTTCGCCAAAATTCTTAGATAATACTCTATTAGAATTGAGCACCACATTAGACATTTCACCTAGAGCGATCTTAAGGCCAAGTGCAGGAGCAGGTAATACTATTCCAGATCCAATAGCATCCCTTACCTCTTCTGTAAATTTTTTATTGGTTAATGGCCTTGGCGCTACTCCGTTATAAACAAAATGATCGCTTGGTTCTGTTAGGAGATGAATAAACATTCTACTAATATCATCAATATGAATCCAACTGTAGTATTGCTTTCCATTACCAAAATAATTGAACAAGCGTACCGTCTTAGTCATAAGTATCTTTGGTAATGCTCCCCCTCTTGTGGAAAGCACTAAACCTACTCTAACGATTCTATTATAATCTGCAACTTCTTGCAATTGCTCAGAAGCGTTTTCCCATAACAGACAACACGTAGACAAAAATTCATCTCCTGGATTATTCCTCTCATCCAAGATCGTATCTCCTTGGTCACCATAGTAACCAATGGCCGAGGCAGATACTGCTGCTTTGAATTTGCGATTAGCCTTTTTCATCGCCGATTGGATGAGTAATGTACCATTTACTCTACTATCTATGAGAATTTTTTTGCGTTTGGTAGTCCATCTTGAATCCGCTATACCATCTCCAGTTAGATTGATTAAGTAATCAGCATATAGAGCACGATCATCAATGACTCCTTTATCTATATCCCAATAGAGATACGTAATATTACCTTTTGGAGGTTTTGGGAATCTCGTGAGGATAATGATACGGTATTCAGTAGAATCTAGTAACTCGGTGATACGAGTTCCAATAAGACCTGAGCCTCCTGCAATTAGAATAGTTTTCAAAGTAAAACTTAATTAGTTACAAGTGTAACGGAATATATCGTTGATAGTTCTAAGCTAGAAGACAAGTTATAATACTGCCTCTATTGAATGTAAAAAAATCAAGTATCTTGTAGACAATTAATCCAACCATGAACTAAATTTTCAATTCAATGAAAAGGTTTTCCATCTATCTCTTCATATTTGTTTGCACAAGTAGTTTTATAATATCTTGTAAATCAGATAGCTCCCCATCTGACAACAAAGTACAAGATGGAACGCTACATATTCGAAAGAAAACAGATGCTCAAAAGCTGCATCCTTTTGTATATCCCAGCCCTAAAGCTAGAGATATTTACCAATACATATTTCCTCAATTAGCTGATTTTGACCCTGTGACTTTAAAACTGATTCCTGTATTAATCAAAGCGATACCGGAAGAAATAAAAATCACTGAAGGGCCAAACTCTGGAAGCATAAAATTCACAATAGAATATCTACCAGAAGCCAAGTGGGATGATGACAAAGATGTAACTGCTCAAGACTATATTTTTTCTGTAAAAACTGTCAAGAATTTAAAAGTAAAAGCCGGGGGATATCGCTCTCATCTACAATTTATTTCTGATATCGTAGTTGATCCAAATAACCCAAAGAAATTTGATGTAATATTCTCAAAAGATTATTTACTAGCCAAGGAAACTGCTTTGACAATAGAAACCTATCCAGCCCACATCTATGACCCTAAGGGTTTGACTACGAGTCTATCATTGTCTGATGCTGGGGATGAAAATAAACTCAATGAAATCATAGCCAAAGACTCTACGCTGATGGAATGGGCTGATGATATGAATGGCATCAAATATGGTAGAGAATTGGTAAACAGTTGCGGACCATACCAACTTAGTGAGTGGGTTACTGATGAATATATTATACTAGATCGCAAAGAAAACTACTGGGCTAAAGGATCTAAAAATCCATTTCTTATAGCTGGTCCGAAGCGAATCATATTTGATATTCTCCCTGATGAGACTACAGCTATAACTCAACTAAGCGAAGGGAATATGGACCTTGTGCCAGAGGTGAGTGGAGCTGTTTTTTCAAATTTACAAAAAGAAGAAAACGGCTATCAATTCCTTACACCTCAACTCACCAAATACTATTTGATTGCAATGAACAATGATAGCCCTGAGCTCAGTGATAAAACTGTAAGAAAGGCACTCGGACATCTATTAGATGTAGATAATGTAATGAAGTCAATTGATTTCGGAAATGGAACAAGAACTATTGGGCCAATTCATCCAGGAAAAAACTATTATAACAGTAAACTCAGCCCAATAACTTACGACGTGAATAAAGCCAAATCTATGTTAAATGAGGCAGGCTGGAAAGATAGTGACAGCGATGGAACCATTGACAAAATGATAGGTGGAAATCAAACCGAACTTGAATTAGACATGTATGTATCTGAAGGTAAACTAGGGCAACAAATAGCGCTACTTATGAAAGAAGCAACCGCTAGTGCTGGCATCAAAATGAACATCATTCAAAAGCCATTTAAACAGATAGAAAGCGAACATCTCAAAAAGAAAGACTTCGATATGGCTCCTATGATGATAAGACAAGATCTCGTACTAGATGACCCTTATACTAGATGGCATAGTGACCATACTAAAATGGGTGGTAGAAATATCTATGGATTTGAAAATAAAGAGATAGATAAAATCACCGAAGAAATACAAATATCTGAAGATCCTGTTACTCGCAACAAATTGTATACAAGAGTTCAGGAGATTCTATATGAAGAGCAACCTGTAATCTTTTTATATGCGCCATCTGAGCGAATGGTGGGAAGCGACAAATGGAACATGACATCAACTGTACGTAGACCAGGATATATGGCTAATACATTTACACTCAAATAGTCAGACAATAGATAAATGCATGCTTCGACACATCGTCATACGGTCACTCATGATCATACCTACACTATTGATTGTAAGTATAGTTGCATTCATACTCAGTATGTCTACACCAGGGGATGAAGTCGATCAAGCTTTGGCTTTAGAGGGTGTTACCTTAGATGATGATCGCATATCTGTAACTAATTACAATAGTCAGTATAATAAGAAAGCCAAACAACTTGGTAAAAACAAACCACCTTTTTATCTTACAATACAACCAAGTAACTATCCATCATATAAAGAATGGAGTGATATAAATGTATATGATCGAGAAGACATTAAGCGTCTGATCAAATCCAATATCCCACTAGAATCTGCTATAGGCTATATCCAAGCAATTGGTGAATTTGAAAATAAATATTACGACGCTAAAGACACACTATCAGCTAATTTCAAAACAGATTGGAAACAGAGCATTGCGCTACTCAGAAAGCCAGAGCAATTGACCTCTATTCGTAAGGAAATTATCTACTTGGCTAACGAATATCAAGATACCCCACATATAGAAGACATCACTGAAATACTTACTCTGATTCCGCTAGATGGAAAGAACAGTACTTGGCATTTACCATCGCTGCGTTGGCATGGAATAAACAATCAATATCACTCTTGGATCTCATCTTTCATCACTGGCGACTTTGGCATGTCCATACTTGATGCTCAGCCAGTATTCACTAAGATACGCTCTGCAATGAATTGGACAGTTCTACTTATACTAATGAATCTAGTCTTATCATTGCTCATTTCCATACCTCTTTCCATTCTCTCAGCTTACTATGCAAATAGTCGCTTAGACAGATGGATAAGTGGCCTTAGCTTAGCGGTGTATTCTGTACCAGTGTTCTGGATGGCGACATTACTTATTGTCTATTTCACTACTGATACTTATAGTAAATGGCTGAACTTATTTCCCTCTCCTGCATCATTTTATTCTGAGTCAGAAACTGGACTATTCGGCCTTCTCAGTAAATATTTTGGAAGATTGATACTTCCTGTAATCTGTATTTCGCTCAAAGACATAGCCTATCTAACAAGAGTAATTAGAGCGGATCTCATAAAAGAATCTAATAAAGATTATGCTACCACACTTAAGGCTAAAGGTGTTAGTAAGTGGAATGCTATCTGGAAACATATACTTCCGAACTCCCTGATATCAACCATAACAATAATTATCAGTAATATTCCACTAGCTTTAGCTGGAGGTCTAATTATAGAGGTCATTTTCAATATTCCTGGGATGGGTCGATTAATGTACAGTAGTATCATACAATCCGATTGGAATGTGGTGTATGCCATATTGATGCTTATTAGCTTGGTGACTATCATTTTCTACCTTATAGGTGATGTACTATATACATTTCTCAACCCTAGAGTAACCTACAGTAGTGATGAATAATAATAAATTACTATATCGTCAAGTGCAGTCACCCATGGTTTTGAAAATAGCCAAATGGATAATAGGCATATTCCTAGTGATAGGTCTGTGTAGTCATTTCATAGCGAATGATATGCCACTGCTGGCTAACTATGAAGGATCTGTCAGTTCTCCAGCAACAGTAGAATTTCTATCAGACATAGGCATAGTGGAAAGTAGAATATATGACGAAACTAAGTTCAAATGGAAAATAATGTCTCCGATCCCATACTCCAGTGATCAACTTAATAGTAGGGTTAATGTAAGTGTTGGTCCACTAGATAATCAAGAAGTTTCATCCCTGAGATATAGACATTGGCTTGGTACAGATCAATTAGGTAGAGATGTATTAGCTGGACTAATACATGGTACTAACATCGCACTAAAGGTGGGGATTTTATCGGTATTTTTCTCACTTTTGCTAGGGCTATACATAGGACTTCTAAGTGGCTATTTTGGTGATAACGGCTGGAAAATTAACGTTTTTGCACTACTCATAGGCACCTTGATTAAGGCCTTAGGACTTTACTATATTTTATACCCAATAATCGTCGATCCGGGTCTATTTTACTACCTAATTTTGACTTTTATTGTGACTATTTTACAATTAGCGCTGAATAAATTTATTCCTGGAAGTAAAAAGCCTAGTATCAGCTTACCGATAGACCTGATTACGACCAAAATTATTGAAGTATTGAATAGTATTCCTACCCTATTTATAATCTTGGCGCTTCTAGCAATTTTCACAAAACCATCTATCTGGAATGTGATTATTATCATATCCATAATTGGTTGGCCCAAGTTTGCTAGACTGGTAAGAGCTGAAATACTACAGATCAAAAATATAGAATACATACAGTCTGCGAAATCTATTGGCCTCTCAGACTTTCAAATCATCCTTAGGCACGCTTTACCCAATGCGATTACTAGTGTAATTTCTATTTCAGCATTCGCCATAAGTGGTGCTATACTCTTAGAGTCGACACTGTCCTTTTTAGGTCTAGGAATACCTCTAGATCAAGTAAGTTGGGGAAGCATGCTAGCTGATGCAAGAGTAAATTTTTCATCATGGTGGTTGGCGGTATTTCCTGGTCTCGCGATTTTCTTTGTATTAATTTCTTTTTACATCATTGGAAATCAGCTAAATGAAAAGATGAATGCACGTCATTAACGACAAGTAACTTATTATATGAAGACAGCAGAACTTAAAGCCTATCTGGATGCCAAAGTACTTGAGTATAATAACTCTGATTTCGTATCTAAAGATCCGATCAGTATACCGCACTGCTATCACAAGAAACAGGATATCGAAATCTCTGCGTTTTGGGTATCAATGCTTTCTTGGGGCTTGCGAAAGACTATTATAAACAAATCAAAGGAGCTATTTGGCCTAATGGGAGACTCTCCATACGAGTTTATCGTTAACCATAACGAAAAGGATAAAAGTCGGTTTGAATACTTTAAGCATCGTACATTTCAGTATACTGACACCTTATATTTTCTAGATTATCTACAGAGATACTATAGAGAACATGATAGCATGGAAAATGCATTTACAAGTCATCTAACCGTTGAGAGTTCTCATGTGGGTGATGCAATTAGGGGCTTCCACGATGAATTCTTTGATATAGATTATGCACCCCATCGCACACGAAAGCATGTGGCTACTCCTGCTAGAGGTTCGACTTGCAAGCGCATCAATATGTTTTTGAGATGGATGGTAAGAGATGGTGATGCTGGAGTCGACTTTGGTATATGGAATACGCTGCAACCTTCACAGTTGCTTATGCCGTTGGATGTTCATGTAGATCGAGTTGGGCGCAAACTAAAGTTGATAAAACGTAAACAACGAGATTTTCGTACTGTATTAGAGCTCACAAAGGCTTTAAAAAAATTTGATTCACAAGATCCTGTAAAGTATGACTTCGCACTCTTTGGAGTAGGCGTAATGGAAAACTAGTTTTTCCCTCTATTTCCAAAATCATTTGTTATTACAAACATTTTCTTTCGTTCGATGTTTTATAATTTAAATAGTACATTATGAGTATACAAATCATCAATAAAGAAAGTCAGGCATACGGTACTTTTAACAGTGGTGAGATCGTAGAGAATAAGCCAATTGGGTTTCCAAGAGAAGGAGGACCTACTAAGCCTTATTCGTCACTATTTTACTGGGCCAATGCTATCGCCAAGGTAGATAGTACTATTGGACTTCATCCTCACGAAGGTTTTGAAATCATGTCATTTGTACTCAAAGGGACTATCCGCCATTATGATACACAGCTTAAAGACTGGAAAGAACTCAATGAAGGTGACGCTCAAATAATAAGAGCGGGAAATGGAATTAGTCATGCAGAGCACATGGCTCAAGACGCACGTATGTTCCAAATATGGTTAGATCCAAATATCAATAAAACTATACAGCAGCCGGCTAGCTATGATGATTATAAGGCAAAAGCAGTACCTACTTCTACACAAGGCGATGTCGAAATATTTCATTATGCTGGTGAAAAAGGTATTATGCATTTAGACAGCACTCAGATCAACATACAAAAATGGATCCTCAATGGAACGCATCTGATAGAAGATCAATCTGCCATTTACAGCATATATATGCTAACTGGAAATATCACTATAAATGGACAAAACGCAAGTACTGACGACTTTGTCATAATCGAAGATGAATCTGCCAAATTGAATGGACAAGGAGAACTATTTGTAATTAGCTCTGCAAAGGAACTAGAATATGAAACTTATGGTGAGATGATTCAAAGACGGATGAGATAATTACTCAAATCCGCTAAGTAACTTGATTCCAAAGTAAATGGCAATTAGTCCAGCGACTAAACTAGCACCTATGTATATAAGCGATAGTAAATGATTTCCACTTTTGAGTAGTGTCATGATTTCTGCACTAAAAGTAGAAAATGTGCTGAATCCACCGCAAAAACCCATCATAAGTAGTAGTCTGTGTTGTTGAGCCATGGGGTGCTTGATGTGATATCCCATCAATAATCCCAGAATCAGACATGCCAAAATATTCGCTACAAAGGTGCCAATTGGAAATGATCCTTCTTGAGGAGTGAGCCATCTAGCAATGAACCATCTTGCTACTGAGCCAAGCCCTCCACCGAAAAACACGAATATCCATGCTGGCATAGTTAAAAATTTAATAGGCTAGGTCGAAGATGTTTTTTTACTGCCCGCTATATTTTTCAATATAGTTGTAAGAACAATGGCAATAATAATCAATATTAGTAATAAATATAAATTACCAACATTTTGAAGACCTACCGCTATGAAGATAAATATAGTATTAACAACTAAAAGAATATACGTGGCATTCATATGTGATAAGCCACAGTCTATCATCAGATGGTGAATGTGTGATCTATCAGGATAAAAAGGAGATTTACCGTTCAATATCCTGATAATAAATACTCTCAAAGTATCGAAAAGTGGTAAAATCATAACTGCTATTGCCACCGTCGGTGCAGACTTGAAGGCATATTGATGATCTCCTAAATCTTTATGTATATCTATAAACAGAATTGCTAATATAGAACAGACTAATCCCAATAAAAGTGAGCCCGTATCTCCCATAAATATTTGCGCTGGAGTGACGTTATATTTAAGGAAAGCAATAAGCGAACCTGCTAATGAAAAGGCTACAATAGCGATATCCAATCTATCTATTAGGAAAAACCAAGTACCCATAGTAAGAGATATCAATAAGCCTATACCTCCTGAGAGTCCGTTGATTCCATCTATTAGATTAAATGCATTAATGATGACTATTACGGTAAATATCGAAAGTGCTATACTAACATACTCAGGTAATGTACCTATGCCGAATATTCCATAAAGGCTGGTCAGTCTGATATTGGCCTTAAAAACAAGAATTGCCGCTGCAAATAGCTGACCCAATAGCTTCTTGGAAGGTGAAATAGGATCAATGTCATCTTTAGCTCCGATTAGGAATACAATAATGAACGAGCAAAGTATATATTGGAGGTCTCCAAAATACTTGAAAGGTGTCCACATGATAATAGAAAAGAGTGAACCAGCGAATATACCAATCCCTCCCAAAGATGGTGTACTCACATTATGGGATTTCCTGTGATCTGGCTCATCAAACAATTTTTTCTTTCGTGCCACCGATATGATAGAAGGTATAGCCACAAAAGTTAGTGCAAATGAGGTAATCATTGCTAGAATAATGTCATACATACTCCTTCTCTCTTTTATCTAAAAGGCAAATATCATTCCTTTGGAATTGAAAAACGACAGTATATTTATCTATTAATAGATAAATATACTTAATAGGTAATCTTCACTAATGATAATTTTCTATTTTTTTCGCTCGGAGCTAAAAATTCATTAGAAGATATCTGTATCGCATCTGCAAATCTTATCTTCAGATTTTGATAGTCCGTAGACAGTAAACTGTTCCTATTAAATCTACCTAAGGGATCCAATATATATTCACTTACTGTATTATTGTTCTTTATTTCATCATTGAATACTAGCTTTAGTCTAGAAGGAGTCTTCATAAGAAAGTAAGATGAAAATATAGCCGCATCATCCTGCGAAAATTGTTTCTTAAACAATACCCTCCTCCAGTGCTCTTTGCCGTCAGGATGGACTGATATGGCCACCACATCTTCAAAAAAATGATCCATCCATCCTAACAATCCTTCACCTCTTCCATAAGTAGACTGGTAACTAGTGCGTCTAGTATATTCTCTTTGTGACTCTGCAAAAAAGATAAAACCTCCATCTTGTCTGAGTGTAACTTGCTTAAGAACAAAATCCTTAAGCTCTTTGGACTTTCCTAACTCATTATTATTCGCTTCTGCTAAAAAATCAGGAACAAAGTTTTGGAACATCATTTGTTCCTCTTCCTCTAAAGTTATAAATGGCTTATTGAGATAAAAATATCCTTTGGCAGAGTCCTTATGCTTGTCGTGCCAAAGTCCCACTACACATACTCGTCTATTGGCGTTATCAAAAGCCATATCTAAATCGCTTACCACTCTTTCATGATTATTAATCCGAATATACCTATAGCCTGCTCCTCTATCAAGGATAAATAACCCTAGGTGGTTTTCACTTTTACTATATCGACTATTTTTTTTCTCTAATAAAATAAGTATCTCTGATCTATCCGTCAATACCACTTTCTTAAATCTCTCTCTAAGATTGAGATCTTTGACTTCTAATACTTTTTTGTGGAGTATATCAAGACTATCATGCCTGATAAGATAAAATTCCATTTTCATATCATCCTCAAAATGGAATAGGATAGAAAATTTCTTGTTCTCAGAAGTCTCAAGTAGGTATCTCTTCTTCTTAAATGTCTTAGATAGACGGAAGAGTTCAGTACTATCCTGCAAAATCATATCACCAGAATATTTTCGGATCATATGTATAATCTCCCCATCTTCCTTATAGCTGTACATCATGTTAAAACTGCTATCTCTAGCAACGATACCATATACATCTACTTTCTTCTTTTCAAACTTTATGTATCTATCTTTCACAAAAGCCATCTCTTTATCAAATACTTCAACGTTATACTTATAATTACCACGGTCTCTATAAAGCAGAATGTGGTCTCCAATCTGACCTAGCAAGTCATAAGCCAAATCAGACTTTAGTGGCATCTCCTTGGATACCGTCACACTTTGTGCAATACTACCACACATGCCAATAAAAAATAGATATATGACTACAATCGTCCTCATGGATCTAAATATAATACTATTTAAAGATCCTTAATGTCATCAATGAATTATCAACTACAGTTAAAACGTCAAAAGTCCCTTTGTGTGGGCACAGTATATTAATTCTGAAAAACGCGTTACGCTATTTCCATTTTCTATCGAAATGTCTATAAATTAAATAAAAAGGATTATCACCTACATGACAGTCTTTCGAGGACTTATTAAGCTATTTGCGGAATCCTAGTTAAAGATTCAATAATTTGACGTTGAAATACTGATTTGATCACTTTAATAATTACTTATACTCAATTACCACAACTTCTTTATCTTTGCAATCTCAGGGAGAGAGTATCCCTTATCTCTATGGCACTCTAAAAATAAACATATACATGAAGCTACTTAGATATATATTGGCCTTATTCTTAATTGCGGTCGCATACAGCATGGATGCACAGGTAACTATAGTAGAAGATGATCAAGTTTCGCAGATGCTACGTAACTATCAGTCCAATGAGAGAACTGAATCTACAATAAAAGGTTATCGTATTCAGATCATCACTACGCCAGATCGTCGTAAAATGGAAAGCGCAAAAGCTAAATTTAAAGATATGCATCCTAATGTATATATGGAGTGGAACCATGTAAGTCCATACTATCAAGTAAGTGTAGGAGCTTATGAGACTAAGATGGATCTCATGGACTTCATGATAGATATAAAGAAAGACTTCAGTAACGCTATACCTGTGGTGAGCGACATCGAGAAGAATGGGCTCATAGCACACTAATCCGATACAAAAAACAATGGAACTCAAACAGCGTAAGGCTGGAATTGACTGGATCACCTTGATTGTGTTCTTTTCTCTACTTATAGTAGGTTGGCTCGTGCTATATGCTGCTACATATGTGGAAGGGTCTGAGTCATTTATAGAGTTTAGCAGTCCTATAGGAAAGCAAACGATATGGATATTTATATCTGTATTAGCATTTCTAATCGTACAACTTCTAGATGAAAAAACATGGAATAGTCTAGCTTATATAATCTATGCTGGCTCGATAATATTACTGCTATTGGTCCTAGTTTTAGGAACCGAAATCAAAGGTGCACGGTCTTGGTTTGTCTTTAGTGAATTCTCATTTCAGCCATCAGAGATCGCAAAGTTTGGTACTTGTCTAGCCTTAGCCTCTTATCTAAGTTTCTATAAGATAGATATAAAATCAATGAAGTATATGATGGGCGCAGTAGGAATAATCCTGGGGCCTGCAATACTTATACTGCTACAACCCGATGCCGGATCAGCTATAGTGTTTGCTTCACTGTTTATAGTGCTCTATCGATCTGGTGTATCTTCTGTCTATTACATTATAGCAGGCTTTCTGTTTTTCATATTTATAGGATCCTTAATCTATAGTTTTGAAACCATTACATTACTTTCTTTGCTAGCTGGGTCAGCAGTGCTCATATTTAATAAATATAAGCCTTTCCGAGCTGGGTTGCTCTTATTAGTATTGGCATCTGTGTCGATCACGGTATATCTCAATGGATTTCTGAACTACGGTTTGCTAATAGCTGCAGTAGTTTTGATTGGATTTTCGATATGGTATCTAATCGATCGTAAATCTAGCTTCTTAGCCGTGGTCACAACTCCGGTGGCCCTAGCTATCGTTTTGTCATTTGCTAGTAGCTATACCTTCAATAATATACTGCAGCCACACCAACAGGATAGGATCAATGTATGGCTAAGACCTACAAAGTGTGACCCATATGGATCATTATATAACATTATACAAAGTAAAGTAGCTATTGGCTCCGGTGGTATACAAGGAAAAGGATTTCTCAAAGGTGAAATGACCAAACTTAACTATGTGCCTGAGCAATCGACAGATTTCATATTCAGTACTGTTGGAGAAGAGCAAGGTTTCTTAGGCAGTTTCATGGTAATATTCTTATTTACGGTTTTGCTAATAAGGATTACTATGATAGCCGAAAGAAGTAAAAATAAGTTTATTCGATACTACGCTTACGGTGTAGCCTCTATAATATTTGTACACTTCTTTATAAATATAGGTATGGCAATGGGTCTAATGCCTGTGATAGGTATACCTTTGCCATTCTTGAGTAAAGGTGGATCTTCACTGCTTGGATTTAGTATCATGATAGGTGTATTGCTTAAGATGGATCAGGCGAGGTTGAGGAGGTAAGTGAGAGTGTGCCATGGCTCTAGCCAAGGAGCGTTTTTTCTCAAACATTAGCGAGTCTTTAGAGCACAGCAAAAATGACAAAATGAAATTTAATATAACACATAAAGATCACGGAAGCTCTGCGAGAGCGGGTATTTTGCAGACTGGACATGGTGAGATACAGACACCAATATTTATGCCAGTGGGTACACAAGGCACGGTCAAAAGTGTACATCAGGAAGAACTAAAGACCACTATCAATGCGGATATAATCCTTGGCAATACATATCACTTATATTTACGTCCGCATACTGATATCTTACAAAAAGCTGGTGGTCTGCATAAGTTTATCAATTGGGAAAGACCGATACTTACCGATAGTGGTGGATATCAGGTATATAGTCTCAAAGGAATGCGTAAGATCACCGAAAAAGGGGTGAAGTTTAGATCACATATCGATGGGTCCATGCACTTCTTTTCTCCAGAGTCTGTAATGGACATACAGAGAGAAATAGGTGCAGATATCATCATGGCATTTGATGAATGTACTCCATATCCATGTGACTATAAGTATGCTCGTAGGTCTATGCATATGACACACAGGTGGTTAGAGAGATGTATCACTAGATTCAATGAGACAGATCCTATCTATGACTATGAGCAAACGCTTGCTCCGATCGTACAGGGCAGCACATATACGGATCTCAGAGAGATGTCAGCCGAATATATCGCAGGCACTAATATGCCTATCAATGCTATCGGTGGATTATCTGTAGGAGAACCTGCCGAAGAACTATATGCCATGACGGAAGTAGTCACTAATATACTGCCAGAAGATAAGCCACGGTACCTAATGGGAGTAGGTCTACCAGAAAATATATTGGAATGCATAGCATTAGGTATCGACATGTTTGATTGTGTGCTCCCTACACGTAATGCGAGACATGGTATGTTATATACTAAGAATGGTGTGATCAATATGAAAAATGCTAAATGGAAAGAAGATTTCAGTCCTATCGATCCAAATAGCGAAGCCGCCACTAGTCGTGAACATAATAAGGCATATCTCCGTCACCTATTCAAAGTGAAAGAGTATCTCGCTATGCAAATCGCTACGATAAATAATCTAAGTTTCTACATGTGGTTGGTGCGTACTGCTAGAGAAAAAATCCAAGAGGGGACGTTTACCCAATGGAAAAACGTTATACTTCCTGTAATCACCCAACGCCTCTAATTAAATCATTCCAAATACTTGTTAAAGAAGATAGACATATACATTATTAAGAAGTACCTAAGTACATTCTTCTTTACTATAGTTCTGATCACTATGATTGCGATCACTATCGATTTTTTTGAAAAGATCGATAAATTCATGCGTGATTCCGTGACGACCAAAGAGATATTTTTTGATTACTATCTCAACTTTATTCCTTGGATCAATGGATTATTATGGCCACTATTTGCTTTGCTGGCTGTTATATTTTTCACTTCCCGTATGGCCAAGGATTCAGAGATTGTCGCGATACTTAGTTCTGGAGTAAGTTATTATCGGTTGCTAGCGCCTTTCATGGTAGCAGCATCTATTATCGCAAGCCTGCTGTGGATTGGAAATAATTATGTGATCCCAAATAGTACCAAGATCAAAAATGAATTTGAAAGTAATCATATCAAAAAATCTGGAAAGAAAACTCTTTCTAATGATATTCACTTCTTCACTCAACCAGACGAAAAAGTATATATACGATACTTCAGATTAAGAGATAGTACGCCACAAAATTTTAGATTAGAAAAATTTGCAGATCATCAACTCAAATATGTTCTCAAAGCAAGAAGTCTCAAACTCAAGGAAATGAATCCGGATGGACAAAAAGGAAATCTCTGGACACTCAACAATTATGAGATACATACTTTCGATGGCATGAAAGAGAACCTCATCATTGGCAAAGGTGAGAAAATGGACACCATTCTTAATTTTGCACCTGAGGACTTTATAAGATATACCAAACAGATGGAGATGATGACGACTCCCGATTTAAAAGAATATATCGCCAACGAAAAGTCCAAAGGAATGGATACCGCTAAAAAATTTTTAGTAGAATATCATAGACGTAACGCTGATCCCTTTACCATATTAATAGTGACTCTTTTAGGCGTTGCTGTAGCTTCTCGTAAAGTTCGAGGAGGAATGGGTTTTCACTTAGCCTCAGGTGTAGTATTAGGTGCTGCATTTGTTATTATTTCGAAGTTCTCCACCACATTTAGCAGTAACTTATCATTGTCTCCAGCCATCGGAGTTTGGTTGCCTAACATGGTATTTGCTGTTATCGCTTTAGTAATGATTGCTAGGACTCAGAAGTAATATCTTAAGTAAGGCAAAATTACTGTTTTCTAGAGTTATATTATTTGTGTCGCCCATACAAGACTTCAATACTATTTGGATACTAATCCTTGCAATTAATTACGATGCTAAATAGATATCGCCCCTACAGGAATTAACTTATAATTTTTCTATTTCTATTCGCTATCTTGATCCTACAAACCAAAATCACGATCCGTATGCCACTACTAAAAACCATAAAGTCGAAACACATAAATACTCCTGTAGATAAAGTACACGGAATTATTTCTGATTTGGGCCAATGGCAAATATGGTCTCCATGACTCATAATGGATCCTAATACAGAAGTAAAAGTAGCCAACAGAAAATCGTACTCCTAGGAAGGAACTAGAACTGGCACAGGAAACATACAGATCGTCAATGAAGAACAAAACTCTTACTTTTTGTTTCTTTTTTAGACTGATAATTAATATAATATAATCCATTTTGTAGATTACCCACAGGAACAGTTATCTGATCTCCAGCAGCCAGTGGCAAGTCTGATATTTTAGACCCTACCGAATTGAATAAACTGAGACTTACTAAGTCTATACCTCGTGGTAATGTTATGGTGATATCTTCTATCGCTGGATTAGGAGAAATATTCCAATCTGACCCTACTAATTCTACATCATCTATATCCACAGAATCTCCAATATAAAATAGAAACTCATTTGAGAGATAGATAACACTAGTAATAGCAATAAGGTATTTTTGATTTGCATAATGATGATTTTGGTAATGCATATCTAATACAATTCATAAAAAATAATTACAGAATATTAGAGTATTATTATAAATGGAGAGTAACAATTTAGTGTTGCTCCTAAATAGAAGATTGCAGAAAATTTCATCACGCTGCCTAAATTTCAAAAATCAACAGATTCATAGAAATTATCTTCTTCACTCTATGAAGATATCTCTTCTGGTTTCGATTACAGACTTCCTATAATTAACTTATCTTTGGAGAACCGAACGATCGTTCGGTTTCAACGTCTGTGAGCATAAAAAGAAAATAGTAGTTAATATGATACCAGCTAAGCCGTACCAACCTAAAAATAAGATCAGAATCGTAACTGCTGCCTCTCTATTTGATGGGCACGATGCTGCGATTAATATCATGCGTAGGATCATGCAAAGATCAGGAGCCGAGATTATCCACTTAGGTCACAATAGATCAGTAGATGAGATCGTCAATACTGCTATCCAAGAGGATGTACAGGGAATAGCCATTACATCATACCAAGGTGGGCACAATGAGTATTTCCGATATATGTACGATTTGCTCAAAGAGCGTGGGTGCGGCCATATCAAGATTTTTGGTGGTGGTGGAGGGACTATCCTTCCATCTGAGATCGCTGAGCTACACGATTACGGTATTACAAGGTTATACGCTCCAGATGATGGCCGTCATATGGGTCTCCAAGGGATGATTAATGATCTGATGGAAAAATGTGACTTCCCAATCGGACAAACGCTGAATGGTGAGGAAAAAGGGCTAGATAAAAGCAATGTTCATAATATAGCAAGAGTCATAACTGCCATAGAAAACTATGGTGAAGAACATGCGACTGTATTGGCAGACATTCAAAAAGCAGTAGCGACTATGAAAACGCCTGTACTAGGTATCACAGGTACTGGCGGAGCGGGTAAATCAAGTCTGGTGGATGAATTGGTAAGAAGATTTTTACTGGACT
>TARA_B110000037_G_scaffold219695_1_pt1 | contig 21925 bp, 16 predicted proteins | sample TARA_B110000037 | Tara Oceans TARA_B110000037 (sample SAMEA4397196) | marine metagenome | biome: Polar Biome; feature: [MIX] marine epipelagic wind mixed layer (ENVO:01000061); material: water (ENVO:00002006), including particulate matter (ENVO:01000060) such as... | depth 10-100 m
TTTCACCATTCACCATTTCACCATTCACAATGCCCACCGCATCTAACACAGGCATAGACCCGCAAGCCCTGCTCGCCATTCGCGATCTAGAGCTTCGAGCGCGCGTCGTGGTGGAAGGCCTCTGGTCGGGGTTGCATCGCAGTCCATTACATGGATTCTCGGTTGAATTTACTGAATACCGCCAATACACACAGGGCGACGATCCGCGCTATCTTGATTGGAAACTGCTAGCGCGAACCGACAAGGAATTCATCAAGAAATTCGAAGACGAGACCAATCTGCGCTGCATGATTCTCGTCGACACAAGTCGCTCGATGCAATTCGGATCTGACGGCGTATCCAAAGCCGAATACGCTCGCACCCTAGCGGCGACTTTCGCCTACTTCCTGCTTCGCCAACGCGACGTCGTTGGTCTGGGCCTCTTCGATAGCGAACTGCGCGAATATCTGCCCGCTCGCTGGCGCCCCGGGCAATTTCGTCGGCTCCTATCCCTGCTTAGCAAAAAATTCGATGGAGATGAAACCGATCTAGGCAAAGCGATGCAACAAGCCGCCAACCTAAATCCGAAACGTAGCTTAGTCCTCGTACTTTCCGATTTCCTTTCGCCTCCCGACGATTGGAAACGCTCTCTCGGACAACTTGTCGCAGCTGGCCACGATGTCCGCGCCCTTCAAGTTCTCGATTCAGCAGAACTAAACCTCGATTACGGTAAGGCAGCCCAATGGGAAGACCTTGAAACCGGCAACCAACTTTATATCGATCCTTCCGAAGCCCGCAGCGCTTACAAAGAAAGCTTCGAAGCCCATCGAACTCTCGTCCAGCAAGCTCTGGAAGAACGCGGCGTCAAACACCTCGTCGCCCCGACAAACAAACCGCTCGACTTTGTATTGATTGATCTCTTACGCAGCCAACCTCTAAAAGGAAGGGTCGCTCAATGAACGTCCTATCTCCATGGTTCCTAGCCGGAGCCGCCCTAATAGTCGGGCCCATTTTATTCCATCTCATAAAAAGAGCCACGAAGGATCGGATACGTTTCAGCGCAACCCAATTCCTAAAAGAGTCACCCCCGAGTCTCCAACGAAAAAGTCGTATACAAAATCCTTGGCTACTGCTCCTACGTTGCCTCATTGTCGCGCTCTTGGCTTTCGCATTCGCGCGTCCCTTTTTAGATTCGAACATTCCTATCGCTCCTTCGGTTTCTCCTCCAAACGCGTTGGTCATCGTACTCGACACGAGTGCCAGCATGCGGCGAGAAGGCGCCTGGGAAATTGCTATTCGGAAAACCATCGATCAGGTAGAGAAACTTGAGAGTCAGGACAGGCTCTCGATCATCTCCGCTTCCAACACGGCTCGCCCCCTCATCACCTTCGACCGTTGGAAGGATTGGCCTCCCAATGAACGCTCCGTCCTTGCTGCCAATCTCCTTAACACTCTCGAACCAAGCTGGCAATCGACTAGAATCGACGACGCTCTGGAGCTCGCAATAGCCGAGCTAGAACAACTAAGAGACAATTCCACATTCGATTCTAAAAAACGCGTTCTCCTCGTTTCCGATTTTCAAAAATCCTCAAAGATCGCCGGCATAGCAGGCCGCGAATGGCCCGAGGATTGCATTCTTGAACTCGCAAGCATCCGAGGCGCTCAAGCTGGAAACACCGGGCTTCGATGGCTCGGCTGGACTGGTAACGAATCATCTAAACGCTCCATGCGAATTGGAATACAAAGCTCCGGACAACTCGAGGCAACCGAACATACCCTATCCCTATTCGATGCTCGTTCGGGAACCGCTTTAGGCGATCCTAAAACAGTGTATTCAAGTCCCGGTGACGATCGTATGCTGCTTCTCGATATTCCTGAGAACGCCGAAGGACCATTCAAAGTCGAGCTGACCGGCGATGCCGAAGCATTCGACAACACACTATTCGTCGCGCAAGAAGCCCCGAGAAACATCTCACTCAATTACTACGGTTCCGAAGAAAACGCAGACAATTCAAAGCAGTCCGCCTTCTACCTAAAACGAGCAACCGCCGGCTGGAGCGATCCTGTAGTAAGCTTCGAACAGGGCGCGAAAGCGACGAATGCCTCCAGCCCATCCTCCAATGTCATTGTCATCGATTCGGAATTGGATCGCGACTCAGTCAAAACCGTACGATCTCGTATCGAAGCGGGATCCAATGCCTTGATGCTTATCTCCGGCGCAAATCGAATCGACTCCCTCGGTGCCCTGCTGAACGAAACCGGCTGGTCCACACGTTCAACGGATCGAGACGATTCTCGACTAGGTACAATCGATTTTCAACACCCCGCCTTCGCTTTATTCGCCGATCCACGTTTTAGCGATTTTTCACGTATACGGTTCTGGCATAATTTTGCAGTAAATCCTCCGAATACCACCAATGCGTCAATTATCGCTAGCTACGACGATGGCGCTCCAGCGGTTCTCGAAGCCACAATTGGCGAAGGAACCGTCACGGTCTGGATCGGAGATTGGGCTCCTCAGAAAAGTCAATGGGCTCTCTCCTCGAAATTCGTACCTTGGCTACAGCGCCTTTTCGAAATAAGCGTGGGCGGTCCGGATCAGCCGAACATGGCAGAGCTCGACGAAGTCGCCACCCTCTTCGCAAGCAATCAATCTAGCTGGAAACCCATCGATGCGAATACCTTCAACTCCGACAGCCCGACTCAACCTGGACTCTACCAACTCCAAACCAACCGGACCGAACGCTGGGTTGCATTCAACACGCCCATTGAAGAAAGCGAATGGGATACGCATCCCATAGAAGACTGGGAACGGCTCGGAGCTCCATTAGACAACCCTTTTGCAAAATCTGAAACGATGGATACGGATGACTCCGATCGTCGGTTCGAAAACGCCGTCGAACTAGAAAGCCAACAGCAACTCTGGAGATGGATGATTATAGCAGTCGCAGCGATGCTCGCAATCGAGAGCCTCATAGCCAAACGACTGCAAACAAGAAAGGATGGGACAGCAGCATGACACCAGAAAAACCGCCCAATTCGAGTCCGACAGTTTCAAACATTGAACCACGCCTCAAAGGCGAAACGCTCGAAGTCGCCAGGCAGCTCCGCTCTATAAATCTAATGAAGCGCCAAACTCGTCGCTGGCTAATCGCAAGCGCTATCGGAGCAGTCTTTGTCGCTATCAGTTTCTTCGTCCCCGGGGCTTCGCAGTTTTTGATCGTATTCATGCTGGCTTTGGTTACCGGCGTTCTCTTCCTAAATCGCCGCGAAGCAGGACGGACTCGCTTTGATCACGCAGCTGCTGCGTTAATGATCGAAAAGACTCACCCTTCCCTCCAACAATCGCTCTCCACAGCAATCGAACAAGGCGAAGACAGATTAGACTTTCTTCAGCGCAAACTAATCGACGAAGTCCTCGTTCATCCCTCGCGTTCCGAATGGTACAAGGTCGGCCAAAATCGATGCAAACAAGCTCGATCGCGCAATCTGATCGCAACGCTTCCGCTTTGGCTTCTCTTATTAGCTTCCGTCTTTTTAGAGACGCCTTCCGGCTCTACGTTAACGCTACCAGGATCCTATCAAAGAGTTCCTTTATCGATCGCCGTCAGTCCCGGCGACACGGAAGCTGAACGCGGTTCTACCGTAGTGATTACAGCTCGCTTCGAAGGCGAAGCCCTACCCAAGGAAATATCGCTCATTGCCCTCTACGCCGACGGCACTCGCTTGGCTAGTCCCATGGGACAAAGTCTCTCCGATCCAGTATTCGTTCATTCCATACAAAAGATCGATTCAAATCTACGATACCAAGTCGAATACGACGGACAAGAATCCGATTACTACCAAGTTAAAATTTTCGACTTACCAGCACTGCTTCAAGCGGACGCCACTCTCGATTTTCCGGAGTATACAAACTGGCCCGATAGATTCATAGAAGATACACGACGCATCAGTGCCGTCGAAGGATCGGAGCTCTCTTATTCATTCACCACAAACAAGCCTCTCGAAAGCGCCACCCTAGTAGAACCTGACGGCGTTACGCTCCCGCTAACTGCAGCGAACCCAGAACGTACCCGCTTCGAAGCAACATTCACGATTGCCGAATCAAAGCGCTACGCGCTCCACCTCGCAGACGACAAAGGCCGAACGAATCCCTTTCCTCCCGATATACGGATCGAAGCGCTTCCCAACAAACGGCCGGAACTAAAGATTGAGTTTCCGAAAGGCGACCAACGTGTTTCACCCATCGAGGAAGTCGCCCTTGAAGCAGCAGCAAGCGACGACTTCGGACTCGTCGATTACGGTCTCGCCTACAGCATCGGTGCCGAGCCTCCTGTTTATCTCTCAAAACAATCTCAAACTGAAAACACTCTCGAATCGGTATTCGAAGAGATGTTGTCGCTTGAAGAGCAATCCGTCGAAGTCGATGACTTGCTCTCTTGGTTCGCCTGGGCCGATGACTATGGTCCCGATGGCTCAACACGGCGTTCTACAAGCGATCTCTACTTCGCAGAAGTTCGCTCCCTCGACGAGATATTCCGCGAGAATGAAAGCGGTGGCGGAGAAGGTCCTCCACCCGGACAAGGCGAGCAGGACGAAGAATTGATCGAGACCCAGCGTCAAATCGCCATCGCAACTTGGAAACTGCAGCAACGCGGACAAAAGGATTCAAACTTCCTCGAAGATGCCAAGGTAATCCAAGAAGCTCAACAAGAGACACGGGCTAAGCTCGAGGAGCTCAAAGCCAAACTTGAAGAAGAGCGCGAGATTGAAGCTGCCGAACTTGCTGGTAATCTAATGGATCGAGTATCTAAGAATCTGGATACAGTAATCGAAGATCAATCCGATGATTCGCTTGGAGCTGCCTGGTCAGCCGGACAAGGAGCCACTCAAGCGCTCCTGCGCATGCAGCCCAAGGAGTTCAACGTATCCAAATCCAGTCAACCCGGCGGAGGCGGTGGCGGAGGACAATCTCGCAACCAACGGCAGCTCAATCAGCTCGATTTCCGCCAAGAGGAAAACCGTTACGAAACGGCAAGCCAGGCTCAAAGCATGACCTCGCCCGAGCAGAAAGAACAGCTCCAAGTCCTCAGCAAACTCAGCGAACTCGCTCGTCGGCAACAGGACATGAACGAACGCCTTCAGGAACTGCAAACTGCCATCGCAGCCGCCAAGGACGAAGAGGAACGCGATAAGATTCGCCGCGAACTTAAACGCCTAGAGGAAGAGCAACGCCAGATGTTGGCCGATGTCGATGAAACGCGTCAGCAGATGGATCGATTACAATCCAACGAATCCAATCGCGAATCCCGTGAACGCCTAGACCAGGCCCGCGATGAAATGCGTCAACTTAACGAAGAACTAGAACGCGGCGAAGTATCGCAGGCCCTCGCGACCGGTTCCCGAGCTCAAGAAAACTTAGAAGAACTTAGAGAAGAGTTTCGAAACGAAACCTCCAGTCAATTTGGCGAACAGCTTCGCGACGCTCGTAAAACCGCTCGTGAATTAGCTGATAAACAACGTGCCATCTCCAAGGCCCTGGATGACATCGACCAAAATCAAGGTCGGCGTCTCGATAATTCCGGTGAACGCGATACCATCGTCGAAGACTTACAAACTCAACAAGCCGAACTCGACAACTTCCTCGAACAATTACGAGAGGTCACTGAAGCTTCTGAATTTAGCGAACATCGACTCCACCGCGAACTCTACGACGTCCTGCGCAAACAAAGCCAAAGCGACATCGACCAACAGCTTCAATCCAGCTCAGACATGCTCTCGCAAGGATTCGTCGAGCAAACCCAGGATCTACAACCAGGAATCCAAAAAGCTCTCGACGAACTTCAGCGCAACGTAGAACAAGCTGCCAATAGCGTACTTGGCGACGAAGCGTCAATGCTCCGTTTCGCGCAAAATGAATTGGACGATCTTTCGAATGACCTTCAAGCCAACCGCGAAGGATCCGAAACTGGAGCTCAAGGAGAACCTGGCTCCGAACAAGGTGGCCGTAGTGGAAATTCAGAGACGCCCAACGAAGACCCTCAAGATTCCCTCGCCAGTGGAAACCAACCCGGTCAACAACCTGGCGCGGGAGATCAACCCGGACAATCTCCCGGAGGCAGCGGACAACCTTCGGATTCCGAGCAACAAGCAAACTCCGGCCAACCAGGAGGCAGTGGCCAGCAGCCAGCCTCCGAATCGCTCGCCCAACAGCCCGGACAGGGTCAAGGCCAACAACCTGGTCAGGGACAAGGCCAAGGTGAACAACCTGGACAAGGCCAAGGACAGGGTCAGCAGCCAGGACAAGGACAAGGACAAGGATCAGGCAGCGAAGTTGCTCAGTCTCCCGGTCAATCGCAATCACCTGGCAGTGGCCAAGGGGGATCGAATGGAGGCGGCGGAGGTGCAGAAGGCCTCGCTACAAGTCTTGACGACTTTCTACGCGAATTCTCAGAAAGCCAAAATGGAACTGGCCAATCCCCCATCACCGGACGTGGGTTTGGAGAATGGTCAGAACGTTTACGCACCGTCGAAGAACTTGTAGATCAACCCGACATTCGCCAGCGGCTTTCTCAAGCCCGCGAACAAGCCGAACGGATACGGGCAGAATTTAAACGTCACGGAGCCGAACCTCAATGGGGCGTAATTGACGAAGGAATCATCGCCCCGCTCAACGACGCACGAACCTGGGTACGCCAGGAGCTCGTCCGCCACGAAAATCCCAATGCCTTACAACCTATCGATCGCGACCCCGTCCCACGCGCTTACCAAGAATCCGTCAGAAAATATTATGAATCGCTCGGAGAATAAAATCCAACTCCTTTATAAGACCATAATCTTCTCCGCATGCTAGGCGCTCTTACTTTCAACGCTGATAATTGGTGGTGGGTCGCTCTCATGGGCGGACTGCTGCTTCTGCCAACCTCCTACTACGCTTGGAAAAGCGAAGGCCGGCTTGTAAAGGGTTACGTATTAGGTTTCGCCCTACGTGCGATTGGAGTAGTCTTGCTCTTACTCTGTCTCCTCGACCCTCACTGGACCGGCGATCGTCCAGCAAAAGGTGCGAATATCGTAGCAGTTGTCGCAGACAACGGCCAGGGCCTCCAATTAATCGATACGAACCAAAGCCAAAGCAGAGGGCAAATCCTGAAGAATCAACTCGCAGGAACCGAAGCCGATTGGCTAGCGAAATTAGGCGAAGACTACCAAACACGTTCCTATCGATTCGATCGCGATCTTAGACGAATAAACGATTTCGGCAGTCTCGATTTTTCTGGCGACCGGAGCAATCTATCCCACGCGCTCTCTAAACTCAACGAGCGCTACGATGGTCTACCATTGGCGGGCATTCTTTTGTTCACCGATGGCATCGCCACCGACGCCGACGAAATAGAATCACTCAATCTAGACAACCTTCCTCCCATTTATCCCGTCGTAGTTGGTGAAACCAACCCCTTGCCAGACTTAAGCATCGATCGAATAGATATTAGACAGACAGCCTTCGATGACGCTCCGGTCTCGCTTAGCGTCTCGCTTTCATCGAACGGTCTCCCCGCTCAAAGCGCTCGAGTTGCGATCACTCCTATTCAGATCGAAGGCGATATCCCACTCTCCGAAGACGACCCCGACGCTCCACGTCCGCAGACAATCAGAACGCGAACGAGCGGCTCCAATCACTCGCTCGCATTCGATTGGCGCCCCTCGCGCGCAGGAATTCAGTTTTTCGAAGTATCCACAGAACCAGTGCAAGGATCCGAACAAGAAGCTACCACCTCAAACAACCGCCGCTTATTCATGGTCGATGGCGGACAAGAGGTCTTTCGAATCCTTTACGTAACAGGTCGTCCGAATTGGGAGTACAAATTCCTCAACCGAGCACTCTACGACGACCAACAACTTCAAATGAGTGGACTCATTCGCGTCGCTCGTCGTGAACCAAAATTCGAATTCAAAGGACGTGCCGGTGAATCCAGCAATCCCCTCTATCGTGGATTCGACAAAACCGAAGAAGAAGCCGAAGACTACGACCAACCCGTCCTCATTCGCGTAAACACACGCAATGCTGAAGAACTCGCTGACGGATTCCCCGATGACGCCGAAGAACTTTTTGAATACGACGCTCTTATACTAGACGATCTAGAAGCTGATTTTTTCAGTTTTAATCAACAAACGCTCATTCGGCGATTTGTCTCGGAACGCGGCGGCGGACTCCTAGCCCTCGGCGGTGCCGACGCGCTAGACCATGGCGGTTACGACGACACCCCGATCGCGGCAACCTTGCCTATCTATCTCGATAAACAGTTTAAACGGGCCAATAGCGAAAACCTATCATGGAGGCTTACTCGCGAAGGTTGGGTAGAACCGTGGACGCGGGTTCGATCGATCGAATCGGACGAACAAGTGCGACTTAACGAAATGCCACCGTTTAGCGTTCTCAACACGATTCCTCGCATCAAGCCAGGCGCCCGCGTATTGGCCGAAGTCGAAAACCTGTTAGGCGAACGCTATCCTAGTCTCATAGCTCACAATTTCGGATCAGGTAAAGTCGCCTGCGTCGCTGTAGGCGATCTATGGAGATGGGGTATGCGTGGCGCGGCGGAACAGGAAGACCTCGCCAGACTTTGGAGGCAAATCGCTCGATGGCTTGTAACCGACGTAACGTTACCCGTCGAAATCGAAGCCCATCAAAATGGCGATGGAGTGGAGCTCATAGTCGAAGCGCGCGACGAATCCTACAAAGCCTTGGAAATCGGCCAAGCCAGGATCAGTATAAAGCGCGTTGATTTAGATTCAAGCGACATGAAGGCCTACACCGGCTTTAAGGAAGTGGATCTCTATGCGGATCCGGTAACCAATGCGCCAGGTCGTTTTGCGGCATCGTTTTCTTCCACCGATGAAGGCGCCTACATCGCAAAGGTCGAAGTATTAGGCCCCGAAGGCGAAGTCGTCGGAACCGCCGAAACCGGCTGGGTAAACGAACCGCTTGCCAACGAATTCCAGTCCCTATCGCCCGACACCGAACTTCTCGAATCAATCGCAGCCAAAACCAATGGTAGACTTGTCCAATGGAATGAACTCGATTCCCTAACGGAACTTTTCGACAAACGCTCAGCTCCCATCACCGAAGCCTGGTCGTATCCACTCTGGCACAACGGTTGGTTGTTTATGGGAGCTCTCTCATGCTTCCTAGCCGAGTGGGCTCTACGTAGAAAGCGAGGTCTCGCATGAAGATTACACACAGTTCATTCCGACTTATTTGGGCAATCTTGATAAGCGTCTTTTCATGGACCTCATCAAATGCAGAAGACGCAAACCCGCCCGACCATGAATTACTTCTCATTATCGGCGGCGCCGGCGAGCCGAAATACGAAGAAGGATTTCACTCTGCGGCCGAGGCTTGGATTCGAGCTGCGAATTCGACCAACGCTCGCCTCAAAATCGTTGGAATGGAAAATGGCGACAAAAACGATCGCGACGAAATTGAAAGTTGGATCAGCAATCTCGAAACACAATCCCCCATTCCAGCATGGATCGTCTACATCGGCCACGGGACTCACACGCCCAAACACACTTCGCTCAACCTAAGAGGTCCCGATATCAACGCAATATCGATGGCCGACTGGTTAGACCCGCTTGAGAGAACCTTGATCTTCATTCACGGAGGTTCCGCTTCCGCTCCCTTCATTAACCGACTATCCAAATCAAACCGTATCTTAATGACCGCTACACGCAGCGGCGAGGAACTCAACTACGCGCGATTCGGCGAACACTTCGCCAGGGTCATCGAATCACGCGACGGCGACTCCAATCAAGACGGACAAGTCTCCTTACTAGAAGCCTTCGTAGCGACCGCTCTCTCCGTCGAAACTTTCTACGAAGAAAACAAACGCCTATCCTCCGAGCACGCCCTCATTGATGACAATGGCGATGGCACGGGTACTCCCGCCGACTGGTTTCGCGGAGAACGTCTCATAAAGACCCCAAAAGACGATCGAAGGCCCGATGGATTTCGCTCACGTCAAATCGCCTTCATCGCTTCCGAACAAGAGAGCCTCCTATCTCCAGAGCAACGCCAAATTCGAGACAAGCTCGAAGCCGAACTCGAAAACCATCGCTCGGAAAAAGCAACTCTGGAAGAAGCCGACTACTACGAACAGCTAGAAGTCATCCTCTTAAAACTCTCCAAAATCTACCTCGCCTCAGTTGGGGATTCGTAAATCATTCGAAACTCGTAGGGCCGGCGCTTGCGCCGTGCCGCGATTCAAAGTGGTAGGGCGGCATCGCCGAGGCCGCAGTGCATTGATCCTTGCTTATGCGGCACGCCGGGACGTCGTTGCCCTACCCAATAAACCAAAATCGACCCCTACTCATCAGCCCCTAGCGCCAATCCAATCAATCGAGCCTCTTCCTCTCCAAGCTCCAACGCCAATGCCGCCTTTTGGCCACGATCACTCATCTTACCCCAGGTTTTTCGGAGTATCGAAATAATTTTTTCCTCGCTCGTTTTAAGCCGAAATTCCGAGAACTGAACTTCGAGAAAGACCAAACACAAGGCATCTTCCATGGTTTGGGCATCTGGATTCGATTTAAGATTTTCCTTCAAATTGATCATTCTAACCTGATCGATCGTCGCCTTATCGTAACCGGCATCTCCCAATACATCCGCCGCAACGGTAGCGTGATAGCGCTTCAGATCAGAACGCCATTTCAAATAACCCGCTCTACCAATTGGAAAATCGCTCCTGGGCATTTTCCAGCGACTAACATGCTGAGCACGAGCTCCAAGCAGCAACGCCTCCGATGCCTCGCTGTTAAGTGAAAGTGTTTTGGCGAAAAGAAGGCGACTGAAATACAGCTCGTATCCAACATCCCGTCCCTCGTCAGTTACGCGCTTCCGATCGACATCATTCAAAAGATCGATCGACTGTATTGCTTTCATAAACCGAACAGCATCCGCCATCCGAGCTGCCGCGCTTTCGATTCGTTCCAAGTCCGTTTCGGGTATCATCCCCCAAACCTAGACGTTTTCTCTAGAGAGTAAAGCAACGGCTTCGTTGCTTCTTTAGGTAGCGACCGACCTCCGGGCGGTCACTGATCCCGCTCAGCGGGATCAACTTCTTCAACAACAATGATCGGTCGCTGCCTCGAGGTTTGCCTCGGCGATGCCGCCCTACCAAAACCGAAAGACAAAACACCCTAAGACAATCTCCTAATCCTGAGTGAATATCTGCGCCCTTTGTTTGCCACCCCGGGGCAAGCCCTCGACTCCGTCGACCGCGAATAAACCGCGGCGGGGCATCACGGCAATCAAACGCTTGAGATCTTTCAACGCTACTGGGCAAATCCATCATACGGAACCAAAGAAGCTCCAGGATTCTACTTCACTTATAGCTATAGCGGCGTCGCCCAAATCGAGGAGCGAACCGCTTCCGCTCTCTAATTCCATGCCTGCCATTTCGAAACACCGCGCTGGCCTATTCGCCAGTATTAAAGACAGACAATACGTCTGCCGAGCATGACAAGTTGGTGATTGCCAAGGTCAGAGCGAGGCGCAACAACGAGGACCATGACTCAGGTCCGACCCCAATTGTTGTCCCTCTTATTGCTCTGTGCCTTGGCGACCATCACAGCTTGCAACCAAGACTCAGAAACTGCCGACTCCAGCGAGAGCGGTCTCCCCATCGTCGATTTTGGCCACGCCCAAGTTGAAGTCGAACTTGCGATCGATCGAACAACGCAGGCCCAAGGTCTCATGCACCGCAAGTCCATGGCGGAAGACCATGGAATGCTGTTCGTTTTCGACCAACCAAAACAGATGTCATTCTGGATGCGCAATACACACCTTCCATTAGATATCGGCTATTTGACAGCCGACGGAGTTCTCCGCGAAGTCTACCCTCTCTATCCTCACGACGAGACCTCCAGAAAATCAATACGCAGCGACTTACTCTTCGCCCTCGAAGTCAAGCAAGGCTGGTTCGCTCGTCACAACGTGAAACCAGGCGACTCTTTCGACTTGGAAGCGCTACGATAGAAATTGCTTAATTGTCTGCCCACGAATCACACGAATTTTCACGAATAATTCCCATCATGGGAAATTTCTATTTGTGAATATTCGTGTAATTCGTGGGCGAAATTTCCTCTAGCTCACCCTCCATCGCCAAACTGATCCAACTATGCTCTCTCAAATTTCTCGTTTCGCAATCCTCGCTACAGCGTTCGTTCTAGCAATTTCCAATCTCTCCGCTGCAAACCGCAGCCTGAAACCCTTGCTCGCTCAGCCCGACGCTATCGCTTTGGAAAACGCCTTCTCCGAGCCCGCTCCACTTGAAAAAGACGTTTGGCAACAACGCCAGCACACCCGATGGGAAATCAAAGACGGCGTCTTGCTCGGGATTCCCTCCAGCGACGAATACCAGAAATCTAGAGGCGATCACCAAGGTTTCGAACCACGCATTAGCGTCCCCGCTACTCCCGCCGAATGTATCGCTCAGTTTTCCGTTAGATTCTCGAACGGCGAAGAAACCCCCATCGCACCATTCGTCGAGTTTGGTCATCATGTCGCTCGAGTGAAATTCAGCGAAACCGGTGTATTTCTGATCGCCGATGGCGAATCGGTAAAAGTAGCCGAAGCCAAGAAGTTCAAATACGTTCCAGGCAAATGGTATCATATTCTCGCTGAACTGAAGGGAGACGAATTCGTCATGCAATTCGCAGACGGTCCCACGCTCTATGCCAAGCACCCTTCCTTCGCCAAACCAGTGAAAAGCGGCGGTAACGGCCTCGGTATTACAGGAGCCAAAGGCGGTATCGTCGAAATCGACAATTTAACACTCTGGAGCATCAAGTCCAAGGAACGATCAACCTGGGCCAAAACACGGGCCGGATTCCCGCATTTCCAGCCAGTTATTTTGAAGGAAAAGAAACCAGCAAAAGCTGCGAACTAATCGATTTCTCATTCGCTGTTTTTCACCCTGCTTTGTAGTTGCCGCTCAAGCCGCTTGACATACGGGTCGATAAACGTACACGTTCTAACAGCTCAATGAACTTTAGCGTCCAGTATTTTCTACGACTTACCAATTTTGACAGCCTCCTACTCGCTTAGGAAGGACTGTCGGGACGCAATTACTTTTCTCGCAACTTTCTGATTGTTAGCGAGAAACCGGCCATAAGCCACGATAGAGTTTTTGTATTGCGTCACCAGGTTCGCCTAGCATTCGTTACGTTCAACCCGATATAAACATGCAAAAATCGCCGATAACCAAATACCGTCCTTATCCGGTAATAGATTTGCCAAACAGGCAATGGCCGGATCGCGTCATCGACTCTGCTCCAATCTGGTGCAGCGTCGATCTACGAGATGGCAATCAGGCGCTCGCAATTCCAATGAGCGTCGATGAAAAAGTCGAGATGTTCAAATCTTTGGTCAAAATCGGCTTCAAAGAGATCGAAGTCGGTTTCCCATCCGCCTCCGACACGGAATTCGCATTTGTTCGTCGCCTCGTATCGGATAAATTGATACCTAGCGATGTATCCATCCAAGTACTCGTACAATGCCGCGAACACTTAATTCGTCGTACATTCGAATCTATTGAAGGTGTAGAAAACGCAATCGTTCACATCTACAATTCGACGAATCCACTTCAACGTCGCGTTGTCTTCGGAAATAAAAAAGAAGAGATTAAGCAAATCGCCATCGAAGGAGCCACCCTTGTCAAAGGGTTGGTTCCTACACTTCCCGATACCAATATTCGTCTCGAATATTCGCCGGAAAGTTTCAGCGATACGGAATTGGAGTTTTCGCTCGAATGCTGTGAAGCGGTATCCGATGTCTGGCAACCGACTGCAGAGAATAAGATAATCTTGAATTTGCCCGCTACCGTTGAGCTATTCACGCCCAATGTTCATGCTGATCAAATCGAATGGTTCTGCCGCAAACTCACGCGTCGCGACAGCTCCACAATCAGTTTACACACTCACAACGATCGTGGCACAGGCGTTGCCGCAACCGAACTTGGATTGATGGCTGGAGCTGACCGTGTTGAAGGTACGCTTTTCGGAAACGGCGAACGTACCGGAAATTTGGATATTGTTACCACCGCTCTCAATATGTACACTCAAGGAGTACACCCTGAGTTGAACTTTTCAAACCTCAACGATATCCGTGAAATGTACGAACGCGTCACTCGCATGGACGTACATCCCCGCACGCCTTATTCGGGCGACTTGGTATTCACCGCCTTCTCTGGCTCGCATCAAGATGCGATCAAAAAAGGTTTTTCGCAACAATCCGAGGAAGATGACGCGCGTTGGGCAGTTCCCTACTTGCCAATCGATCCTGCTGATATGGGTCGAAACTACCGAGCGATCATTCGTATCAACTCCCAATCCGGCAAAGGCGGCGTCGCCTACATAATGGAAAAGGAATACGGCTACCAACTGCCCAAGGAGATGCATAAGGAGCTTGGGAAATCGATCAATCGAGTAGCGGATGAAACGGGCGCGGAAATCACTCCAGAAGGAGTTTATGCGTGTTTCAAAAGCGAATACATCGATATCAAAAAACCGTTCGAATTGATCGAGTTCCGCAGCGAACGTATCGACGAAAAAACCGTCGAAGTATGGGCAGTCATTACTCGCAACGGAACGAGCAAGAACCTAAGAGGAACTGGCAACGGTCCGATCGCCGCTTTCTTCAACGCCTTGGAAGAGGTTGAAGTCAAGGATTTCGAATTGCTCTCGTATAGCGAACACTCGCTTGGTCGAGGAGCTGATTCTAAAGCGGTTTCCTATATCCAGCTAAAGAATACGGTTACTTCCGAAGTTCGATTCGGTGCCGGCATCGACACCAATATTTCGCTCGCATCAATCCGAGGCGTCATCAGTGCACTCAATCGATTGATGAACTGAGCTATTCTGTAGGAGCGGGTTTATCCCGCGATTCATTCGTCTAATCGCGGGATAAACCCGCTCCTACAGGTCTACTTGCTGCGGTGACCGCCGCCACCAACGTAATCGATTTCCTTCAAAGCAGTTCCGAATACTTCATAGGATTTTCCAAACCCTAGGACTAGTCGGCCTTCGATCGGCTTAAGTTGAAACAAGTCGAAGTCCACGTAAGTCTTAAGCGACTGCATGGTTTCACCGTGTCGCTTTTCCATCGCTGCGATCCCCTCTAGCCAAGCATCCGAATCGCGTTCCAGAACCATTGCTTCGCAATCCAGCGTCAGACGTTTTCTTGCAAATAGATTTTCTGCGACCGACTCATCCTCTATCAGCATAACGCTCGCCTTTCCCGATCGACGGATTTGAGAAGTATGCTTTGCCATAGAGCTGATGTATACGTGACAGCGACGCTCGTCATCAACGTAGACCGGAGCATAGCTAGATAGTGGATCGCCACTCGAGCTAACCGAGGCTAGTACCGCCGATCTAACTGTCTGGATCAACTTATCCATTTCCTCTAAAGCAATATCGAATTCTTCCACAATAAGACTCTTTTCAAACTTTTAGTATTCTACAACACTCGGCGACATTTGAGCAGTAACCGCTGTTCCGACAGGTCTGTCGTTCCGATGGCAAACAAGTCGCCGCCATCGCCAAGCTTTAGTTTCTTCTTTAAGGCATCACTTGTTAAACCCGCATTTCGAGCGAATGTATTCGCCTTGCCCTCGGGAAAAAGCGCTCGAGCAACTTTCGAACGAATTTCTCCAGTATCCAGAATTTCGAACACACGCCCCGGAAATTGATCGACCAGCTCACTCGAAGTATAGAATCGCGTTCGCGGGTGAAGAGCGGGCAATCCCATTTTTTTGCCAAGCATTTTGAACGCCCCGGCTTTCATAATCGATGCATTAGGCTCGTACAAATAACGTCCACAATCGGAGAAGTCGCCAACAAGCTTTTTCTCTTCGGAACGCAGAAAGGAAAATCGATCCCAAACATCGGCTGATCGTTCGTTCGCGCAGATGATCTCCGCTTCACCCTCATAAGCATCTTCAGCGATGCAAAAAGTCTCTTTGCATTCGTTTGCGACCGAAATCACATGAACCTCTCGGATACCGCGAAGCTCGTTCACGATCAAATCGATATCCAAGCCAGGCGATAGTTTCACCGCAACACGCTTAGCCCGCTTCAATAACCGCTCCCAAACAAGCTTAAGATTCGGTTCGCATTCCGCGAGAGCGGAAACCTTCAAACTGCGTCCATCGCGCCGAGCTGGATCGACGTAGAGTAAATCCAATTCCCCCTGGTACGTATCCAACCATTCAAGACCATCGCCCGAAACGGTCATCACCACCGACGTCTTGCCAAACGCTTCAACATTCTCTCCAACGATCGCCGATAACTCAGAGGATCGCTCGATGTGATAAACGCACTTGAAATGATTTGAAAATGCAAACGCATCGATGCCCAAGCCGCCTGTCAAATCCGCCATAGACTCGCCTTCGAACAAGCGAGCTTTATAGGCCGCCGCCGTTTCCGAAGAACACTGTTCCAAGGAAAGACTTCCTGGAAAGACGACATCGCCATTGGCATGCCACGACGGTAGCTTTTTCTGGATGTGCTGTCGCGCCTTTACCTGCTGAGCGATAAATGCCATCGGCAAATTCGGATACCGCTTCGATTGCAAAGCCACGGTTTCCGGATTCTCATCCGCATGCTCGCGAATGAACGCCTTCGTTTCAGAAGTCAGCAATCCCATCAGGCAAATCCGGGACTAACCGAAATACCGCCATCAACAACCACGGTCTGACCAATCATGTAGCTATTCAGGTCCGAAACGAGAAAGGCAGCAAAACGAGCAATCTCTATCTCGTTCCCCATACGCCCTATTGGAACGATTTCCGCGAGGCTTCGGCGACGCTCTTCACTCAACATCGATTTAGTCATATCCGTCAAAATGAACCCCGGAGCTATCGCATTTACGACAATCCCTTCTCGAGCAAGCTCTAGGCCCGCCGAACGTGTGATTCCCGAAAGCCCTGACTTCGTGGCGGTATAACAGTGACGATTAGGTCGACCAATCACTCCAAACAAAGAACTGACATTCAGGATACGCCCTTGTGTACGACCATTTTTCATTACTTTCGTAGCCGACCGCATCATCTTCATCGGCGTGGTTAGGTTAACCTCCATCACACGATCCCAATTTTCATCGTTTACACCATCCACCGAATCGACCTGGTTGATGCCGGCATTGTTCACCAATATATCCAACTTCGGCAGATCTAGAATTCGTGCCTGGCATTCCGACACGCTTTCACGGCTTGTTGCGTCCATTTGCCAGTATTCCTTACTATCGCCGGAAGCCACATCCGAGAAACGTTTTGTTCCCGTATAGATCACTCGCGATCCCAAACCGGCTAGCAAATCCGCGATCGAGCGACCAATCCCCCTGGTGGATCCGGTCACGAGAGCCGTTTTGTCCATAAAGTCTATTGAACAGGCATTATTTTCCATTCGGGCAGTCTCACTGTCCGAGCCGAAAAGTGAATCAGAAAAATCCCAGAAAGCGGAATAGCAGCGCCAAGCTCCATTCCCTTTGTATCCCCTTTTCGTCATTAACCAGACTGATAAACGAACGAACCTCGGTTTCCATAAGGTTTACATGTATCACCCATAAGCCAAGATAGGCATCCGAATAAACATTGACCCACGCCACTCAAATTCGATCATCGCTGTCTCGACCTACCCTACCCAAATTCATGCAGCTGCTCAAACCAATCGGAACCTTCGATTCCCCACGAAACATATCCAACCCTATAAAACGGCTCATTTGGGCTATCGCCGCATTTGGACTCACCTTGGGGCTCAATGCTGATTCATTTCCCGAGCGTCCAATCAAGATCATCGTGCCGACTAACGCTGGAGGCGAGGTCGATACGCTCGTCCGCATCTTTCAACGCGCATTCCAGGAAAACAATCTACTTCCAGTCAAAACGGTAGTTATCAATATGCCCGGAGCTGGCGGGACCCTTGGCACCCGCAAAATCAAAGACGCGCTAGCAGATGGGTACACGATCGGCGTATGGACACCTGGAATCGTAACCTCCAAAGCGATGGGGATCGCCAAATATGATCACTCAGCCTTCGAGATCATCGGACGAACGGGCTATTCCGATCTAGGATTTGGCGTAAGCAGCAAATCCGGGCTCAATTCCGTACAGGAATTAATCGAACGATCAAAAGCTGATCCTAATTCAGTCCAAGTCGCCACCAATATTGGACTACCCGTTCACTTGATTCCCTTGATGTTTGCCGAAGGTGCTGGAATAGACTTCAAATTCATCCAGATCGGTGGTGGAGCCAAGCGGCTAAGCTCGATTCTCGGCGGTCATACCGACATGGCAATGTTCTCGCTCTTGGCATTCATCCAATACAAAAGCTCCGGCATCAAACCGCTCGTGGTTCTCTCCGAAGAGCGCACTCCTCTATTCCCCGATGTTCCAACCGCCCGAGAAGTTGGGGTAGACCTCGTAATGCGCGACACTCGCATCTGGCTAGCTCCCAAAGGAACACCTCCGGAACGTATCGAATTGATCGCTACGGCGCTTCGCAACGCGATGGAATTGCCTGAAGTAGAAAAAGAATTCAAAGCGCTCGGCATCCACACGACTTTTGGCGATGCCGCCGAGCTTGAACCCTTTCTCGACGATATGCGAAAACGCGTAACTCCTCTCGTCGCAAAAGCCAGAGGTAGATAAGCTCGAAACGTTTATGGCTGCTACCTCGCGAACTCCTAAACTAGACCTTATAATTAGCGTCGCTTTGGCTGCGCTTTCCGGATTGGTCCTTTGGGGAACAAAAGAAATTCCACCGCCATTTTTCGATCCTATCGGTTCGGCGGCTTTCCCCAAATACACCGCTTACATTATTATCGCGCTTTCACTAGCGATCGCGCTTCGGGCGGGCTTCGCGCTTCGGGCGGGCTTCGCGCTTCGCAAGACGAGTACACCTTCCAAGAAAAGCTTTCGCGAAGAGCCGCTGCTTGCCGTTTCGGTTGTCATAACATCAGCGCTCTACGTTCTAGTCATGCAATGGGAATTTTTAAGTTTTCGTTGGGCCACGCTTGTATTCATTTTCCTCTTAAGCGCTCTCCTATCCAAATTTGAAAAACGCGTCATTATTTTCAGCGCAATCATCGGCATCGTTTTCGGCTTTGGCGGCCAATACTTATTTACGGAAGTCTTCTACATGGACCTCCCTCAGTAGTCCGATCGCGAATATGGAAATCTTAAACGCCTTTCAATACGCCCTCTCTCCCTACCCCATGCTCTGGATCTTCATCGGAGTCGCTAGTGGGATTTTCGTCGGAGCGATTCCTGGGCTCGGCGGCGGTATGCTCATGGCTCTGACGGTTCCGCTCACATTTTCGATGGACAGCACACACGCCATTTTGCTGCTGATGGGAATGCATGTCGGATCTGTAAGTGGCGGGCTCATTAGCGCGACATTGCTTAAGATGCCTGGCACGCCATCCGCCATGATGACGACGCTCGACGGCTACCCGATGGCTCAAAAAGGCCAGCCTGGCAAAGCGCTCAGCCTGGGGATTGGAGCCTCATTGTTCGGGGGCATCATATCCGGAATTTTTCTCCTCGCGCTCGCGCCACCATTAGCGACCTTTGCCCACAAATTCGGTCCTTGGGAATATTTTACAATGGTTCTAATGGCGCTCGTCCTCATCGCTTCGATCACTCAAGGATCAATGCTCAAAGGACTCATGGCCGCTACGCTCGGATTGCTAGCAGCCATGCCTGGGCTCAACGAATCCGATGGTCAACTTCGTCTGACTTACGGATTCGAATCGATGGACGACGGCTTCAACTTGCTTCCGGTTCTTTTGGGGATTTTCGTGATGAGCCAGATCATCAAGGATGCTCTGCAGATCAACAAAAAGGGAGTCGGAGTAGCCATAAAAAAGGGCGAACGCATTTTTCCGAAATTCCGAGAATGGAAACAGCACACCGTTAATATCCTGCGCTCGTCTTGTATCGGAACTTGGGTAGGCATCCTTCCAGGAATCGGGGCGAGCATTTCCTCGATGGTATCTTACGGGATCGCGAAAACCTTCAGTAAAACGCCTGAGAAATTCGGTACAGGCCACGAAGAAGGAATCGTCGCTGCGGAGTCGGCCAACAACGCAAATGCCGGTGGAGCGCTTATCCCGCTCATAACGATCGGCATTCCTGGAGCTCCCGTCGACGCCATCCTGCTCGGAGCGATGATTATGCACCAGATTCAGCCGGGGCCGCTCTTGTTCGAAACGAACAGTCCCTTAGTCTGGTCGCTCATGACGGGATATTTGGTGGCGAACATAGTCATGTTTCTCATCATGGTATTTTCGGCGCGATTCTTAGCCAAAGTGGTTTCGATTAACCGTTCCTATCTTATCCCCATTGTTTTCGCATTTTGCCTTATCGGAGCTTACGGGCCCTCCAATCGCATGTTCGATGTCTGGGTCGTTATCGGATTCGGCGTATTAGGCTACTTCTTGGATCGAGCTAAATTCCCCCTGGGCCCTTTCGTTATTGGTTACGTACTAGCGGGAATCATGGAATCCGAACTTCGGTCGGGCCTTCAAATGTCGGAGGGCTCTTTCGCTCCGATGATCACTCGACCTATAGCCGGGAGTTTCACGGTAATCGCATTCGCCTTTCTCGGCTACTCGATCTATCAAGAATGGCGTTCGCGGACGCGCCTAAGCTCCGAAGATCTTTCGACTGACGCGTGAATTCCCTTCACATTATAGCCGGACTTCCTGCTTCGGGTAAGACGACCTATGGCAAAGCTCTCGCTACCCGTTTGCGAGCAGCGTTTCTGGACATAGACACGGTCACCGAACCAGTCGTCAAAGCCGGTTTGCAACTTTCGGGAAACGATCCGGACGATCGAGACAGTCCCCTTTTCAAACAGAGCTTCCGCAACCCTATCTACGAAACTCTTTTTCAAGTTGCTCACGAAAACCTGAGGCATATCAACGTCGTTTTGGTCGGCCCTTTCACATCGGAGATGCAAAATCCCGATTGGCCGAAATTGCTAAAAGAACGTTTTCAGGCGCCCATTGAAATTCACTACGTCAGTTGCCAGGCCGAACAACGGCTCTATAGGATGCAGCAAAGAAATCACGCTCGAGACGAAGCCAAGCTCGCTGATTGGGCGAAGCATCTCGACTACTACCCGAATGAGCTGCGTCCGGCATTCGAACATCATTCCGTCGATACCAGCGATAACGCCTGAGCAGAAGGTCTCAGCCCAAAACGATTTTCATAGACACAGCAGAGGGCCCGCGTAGCGTAGCGGCGTTTAATTGAGAGGATTTTTCCATGTCGTACGAACTACAGCCCAATATCGACCTCGAGCGTTTCGAGGCTTTGTCCTTAGAAGGCAACCTGATCCCTGTCTACGCCGACATGATGGCCGACCTCGAAACCCCGGTCACCGCGTACGCCAAACTCAAATCGGAAAGCCCCGCTTTTCTGCTGGAATCAATCGAAGGCGGCGAACGCCTTTCACGCTACACTTTCATCGCTTGTCGCCCGCGCAAGATCATCAAGAGCTTCTGGGAGACCACAATCATCGAGGAGCAAGGTAAAGCTCCCCACGAGATCCCAACCCCAGAAGATCCACTCACACTAATCCAGGAGGAAATCGATCGCTACCAGCCTATCGATTTCCCAGAGCTCCCTCCCTTTACAGGCGGAGCAGTTGGGTATCTTTCTTACGAATACATCTGCCGCATAGAAAACACCGTTCCTCGCGCCAAGACGAATTGCCACGACACGCCGCTGACATACTACATGCTAGCAGATTCGATGGTCATTTTCGATCGGGCCAAGCAAGTCATTCGACTTTTAGTCAATGCTCGCCTCGATGCTCACGAATCCCCCAAAGCCGCTTACGAAGCCGCACTCGAAGAATTGCAAAGCCTCAAAGCAACACT
>TARA_B110000037_G_scaffold216066_1_pt1 | contig 21907 bp, 15 predicted proteins | sample TARA_B110000037 | Tara Oceans TARA_B110000037 (sample SAMEA4397196) | marine metagenome | biome: Polar Biome; feature: [MIX] marine epipelagic wind mixed layer (ENVO:01000061); material: water (ENVO:00002006), including particulate matter (ENVO:01000060) such as... | depth 10-100 m
GATAGAATGTCCGATAGAACAAACAACAATCGAGTGTAGATTGTATCTTCTTTCGGAATTCTACGGCCTCCATGTCTTTCCGCACTAACTCCACCACCCGCCGGTCCTTCCTCCGCCAAGTCGTGCTCAGCCCACTCTTCAAAAAGAAATAAGGAGCACCGCGATTCTCAACAAAATCCGGCAACTGAAAGGCCGTGCCGGAGTGTTCTCAGTGAGAAAGCCTTTCTCGAAATTAATCTCTGTACCTCACTCCTCAGCTGGAAGATCGACTGCAATTTCCTCCCGGAAAATAAAAATTAACTCTTCCAGGGCACCGACTGGAAACAGCGCAAAAAAGGCCACCCCTTCTTCGCCCGCATCCCCATGCTAGACCTACCTTTTTAGAATGATGGAACGGAACAAGTAAGTCTCCCGGGAAGAATACAAGCGATTCTGGGAAAAGCATTTCAAGAGCCAGGATGGTGACGACGACGGGCGGCTCACGCCGAACGAATACAGACCAGCTGTTCTTTTTAGCCACCTCGCTGCCGCTGCCACGATTACACTTGCGGAATACCAGACAATTTATATGACGCACTTCAAGCGGCGTGACACCAACACCGACGGTAAGCTGGTAGAAGGTGAAATCTGGAAAGTGAACTAGAACCAATTACTGAAATGAAAAAAGCCCATCAAATCTTCTCTCTCATCCCATTAGGGTTTCTCCTCCTTTCGAATTTGGGATTCGCCGCGCAGCGACCCAACATTCTCTTCATCTTCTCCGACGACTGGGGCTGGGGTGATCTCTCCTGCCACGGACACCCTTACGTCAAAACTCCCAACATCGACCGCCTCGCCAAAGAAGGCACCGACTTCCACCGCTTCACCGTCGCTAGCGGCGTCTGCTCACCCAGCCGCACCGGCGTCATGACGGGACACTTTCCGGCCCGCTATAACATCGATGGCCACTTCGCCTGGGTCCCCAGCAATGCCAAGCGCGGAATGCCCGATTGGCTCGACCCCAGCGCCGTCACCATCCCCAAGCTCCTCCAAAAGGCCGGCTACGCCACCGCCCACTACGGCAAATGGCACCTCGCCAATGACATGATCCCCGATTCGCCCACACCCGCCGAATATGGCTATGACGATTACGGCGCCTTCAACTGCTCCGGCGAACAAATGCCCGTCCACGAAGACGCCATGCACACCAGCGCCTTCATCGAAAAAGCCGTCGCCGCTGACAAACCTTTCTTCATCAATCTCTGGGTCCACGAGCCCCATACTCCTTTCCACACCGTCCCAAAATACGAGTGGCGTTTTCGCGACATGAAGAGCCCGGCAGACGCCATCTACGCCTCTGTCCTCTCGCACGCCGATGACCGCATCGGCCAAGTCCTCGCCACCCTTGATCGCTTAAAAATCACCGACAATACCCTCGTCATCTTCAGCTCTGACAACGGCCCCGCCCGTGCTGGAAGTAAGACCGAGCTCAAGCTCCAATACGACACCGCCACCGGAGCAGGGTGGGGGATTGGTGCCGCCAAAGGCATCACGGCCGGCCGCAAGGGACATAAAGCGGCCCTTTTCGAAGGAGGCATCAACGTCCCCTTCATCGCCCGCTGGCCTGGTAAAATCCCCGCCGGAAAAATCGACAATGATTCTATGCTCTCCGCCGTCGACCTTCTCCCCACTTTTTGCGCCATCGCTGGTGCCGAACTGCCCGCTAACTACCAGCCCGATGGACTCGACCAAAGCGAAGTCCTCCAGGGAAAAAAGGAAGCCAAGCTTCGCAAAAAGCCACTCTTCTGGAAATCCCACTCTCCTTGGCCTGCCCAGAAAGCCAAACCTCACCACTGGGTTTCTTTCGCCGTTGTCCACGAGCAATGGAAACTCGTCACCAACAAGGATGGCTCGTATCAGGAACTCTACAACATCGTCGCCGATCCTTACGAAAAGACCGACCTCAAAGAGGCGAACAAAGGCAAAGTGGCGGACCTGATCCGACTCGTTGAAGACTGGAAAAAGACTCTCCCCGCAAAGCCTATGGGCAAGGTCTTCTCAAATCTGCGCATCGAGAAAAATTAATCTCCCATCAAGTGCCCTCGGCATACGGATCCAGATGATCCGGGAACCATTCTAGAAGTGCTTCCTCATTGTTTTCTGTCGTCAACTCCAGTTCCCCTTGGCAACAATCCCACGCGAAAGGCCTTTGCAGCCGGAGCCACTTCTTTGAGGGCGGGGATCGCCGCATGCCCGGCAGAGATCACGGCTCTTTCAACCACGGCCGCCCCATCACCCTCACCGACCAAAAAACGAAACAGAGAATCAAGCTTCCCAACCCGGGAGCACCACCCGTCTTTCAGCAGATCGAGCTGGTGAAATAGTCGAATCCCACCTGACTCATTTATTAGGAGCGAATTCATGATAATGATCGCCGTTTATTATGAGGTGAAATTTTTAGTCCCGTATCCCCAAAAATGAGGGTGATGATATACCCTTGAGCTGCGTATAGTTCCGACATGAAATGGCTCCTCGCCCCACTTTTACTCACTTCTAGTCTTGCCCTTTCCGCTGAGCCATCTCGCGGCGAGGCGATCTACAAACAGGTCTGCTTCACCTGCCATGGCCCCACCCTTCAGGGAGGCATCGGTCCCTCTCTCGTCGATTCCTACTGGCACCACGGTTCATCTCCTGAAGCGATTCTCGATGTGATCAACCACGGAATCGAGGGCTCCGAGATGATCGGCTACAAGGACGTTTTTCCCGAAGCCGATCTCCTTTCGCTGCGTGACTTCCTCATCTCAAAACAAGAAGGACCTCGCGAACTTGTTCGCTCCCTTTATCCCCGCGAAGCCTTCAGCGGGAAACGACTCACCCTGGACCTCTTCAGGACCGTCGAGTCCACCTCTCAAACGCTCCTGCCTGAAAACTGGATCTCGATGGAGCGCAATGCCGACGCCGTCCTTCGAGCCACCACAAAACTCTACATCGTCGAACCCGGTACCTACAGTTTCGCCATCAGCCGTCGCGGCCGCACCGCCATCCTGCTTGATGGCAAAGAAGTTCATTACTCCGATGACAAGGCTCCAAAAACGCAAAACACCAATCAATCCTTCACCCTCAAGCCCGGTACCTATGCCCTCGAAATTCTCCACGAGGAAAAGCGAAGCCATCGCTACCGCTTCCATGGCACCCTGAACGGCCCCAGCGGAAAAAATTTCCCCCTCAACGGTCGAAGCCTTCAAGGCAACATCCCAAAAATCATCAAGGCCCGTCCAGGAGAGGCTCTCGTGGTCCGAAAATGGATTAAGGACCTTCCGCCCCGTGCGCTCCTTTGCCTCCTTCCGAATAATGTCATCGTTGCCTACAACGCTGTCGATGGTTCGGTCCTTAAGGCCTGGCATTCTGCCGAGATCAATCAAACGCCTTCTCTTCCCGACCGCAGCCAAAAGCCCTCAGAAATCAAAGGCACGCCCATCGCGGAAACCAGACCGGACCTTCTTGGAGAAAAGGAGCTCCGCTTTCTCTACTACAAGACTGAGGGCGATTCCGCGCTTGTCTCCTTCCAAACCAAAGACGGGAAAAAGACCGTCTCAATCTCTCCGAAGGGCGCTCAGTCCTTCTCTCTCTCGTTTCAGTAATTTTTCTCCACTGTTTGTATGAAATCAATCGCTCTCGCTCTTCTCGGCTTCGCCAGCCAACTCTCGGCCCAGATCCCGGTAGGCTATCGTCTCGAAACCGTCCCACTGCCCAAGGGCGCGGTGACCATTCTCGGCCTCTGCCACAAACCCGACGACACCCTCGCCGTCGTCACCTGGGAAGGTGAGGTTTGGGAATACAAAGACAAAACCTGGACTCGTTTTGCAGAAAATCTCATGGAGCCCAACGGCATCTACTACGATGCCAAGGAAGGGGCCTACTACGTCGCCCAAAAGCCAGAACTCACGCGCTTGATCGATGAGAACAAAGATGGCATCTGTGATCGCTACGAATGCGTTACCGATGCCTTCGGAATCTCCGGCGAATACCACGAGTATCACTACGGTCCCGTCGTCGATTCCCTCGGCCGGAAGTATGCCTCGCTTAACCTCGGCGCACGGGGCGAATTCACCGTCCCTGATGGAAAACCCACAGGGAAAGGCGGCGGAAATATGTCCTACAATGCCCCTTGGCGTGGCTGGGTCTACCGCTCCGATCGGCCGGGACATTTTCAACCTCTCGCCTCGGGATTTCGGTCGCCCTGTGGCATCGGAATGAGCCCCAACGACGAACTTTTCATCACCGACAACCAAGGCGACTGGGTCGCGGATTGCTGTCTCTATCATGTCCGGGAGGGGAACTTCTACGGTCATCCCGCCTCCCTTTCGGCACGGCCCGATTTCACCAAGGAAAAGGTGCTTTCGATGACCGCTTCCGATTTTGAAAAGCTGCGCACTCCGCCTTCCATCTGGTTTCCGCGCGAGGTCATCGCCAACACACCGGGCAGCCCGGTCTGGGACACCACGGGGGGAAAGTTTGGTCCCTTTCAGGATCAGATCTTCATTGGCGACCAGCGTCAGTCGAACTACTTCCGCTGTGGTCTTGAGAAAGTCGACGGCGACTATCAAGGATGGTGTGTCGACTTCCTCCGGGGCCTCACTTCCGGTCCCGTGAAAATGTCTTTCGATTCCAAAGGCCGACTTTGGTCAGCTCAGGTCGGTCGTGGTTGGTTCAGCGTCGGCGGCAAACGCACCGCTCTGCAGTATGCCGAGTGGGATGGCAACACCACGCCCTTCGCGATCCACTCGACCACGCTCACGAAAACCGGATTCGAGGTCAACTTCACTCAACCGATGGGAGAAAAAATCACTCCTCAGGTAAAATCGTGGCACTACCACTACTACAGCACTTATGGCTCACCCCCGGTCGACGAAACGAGCCAAACTGTCACGAATTACAAACTCTCGAAGGATCGCAAAACGGTCTCCTTCGATGTGCCCCTCGCCGAAGGGAAAGTCTACGCGATCCAGTTCGCTGGTCAGCAAAGCTCCGCGTCTACCAAACTCGACTTCGACACCATCTTCTACACTCTCAACAAAAAACGCCCTGCCAAAGAACGCCGGGCCGGACGCAATGTCGGCTGGACACTCGCGGGATCTGGATGGGATCGCAATGACAAGCGCCGCCCCACCCCACCAGTGGTCGAGCCACTTCCTTTGGATAAGACCTCTCTGCTCGCTCCCACGAACGCCACCGTGCTCGATGCCAGCCAGTGGAGCAACGACTCTTGGCCTATCGATCCCAACGGCGTCATGAGTCGAGGCAAAGGGAACAACGCCACCAAATCATTTTACGGTAACGCCCGCATTCATCTCGAGTTTCGCTTCGACCCTTCGGGAGATCCCGCATGGACCGGCCAACTCTATGGAAACTCAGGCGTCTTCCTCATGTCCGGCTACGAACTCCAGGTCGTGAATAGTTTTAAGAACCCCACCTTCGCCGATGGCACCTGCGGAGCCATCTACGGCCAACACCCGCCGCGTGTAAACGCCAGTCGCAAACCCGGCGAGTGGCAAAGCTATGACATTCTCATGAAGGCTCCCATTTTCGCGGATGATGGATCACTCGAGGAACCGCTGCGCGCCACTATTTTCCACAACGGAGTGCTCATTCACGACGACGTTTGGGTCTATGGAGAAGTCGGTCGTCCCTACAAGCGCCACGAAAAACGCCCCCTGATTTTGCAAGATCATAAAGGAACCGATGTTGCTTTCCGCAATCTTTGGATCGTTCCAGACGTCGATTATGATCAATCACTCGATTCCTTCCTGAGCAATTTTGGCAACACTCCGACCCACTTCGTCGAGGTGGAATCCGAGCCGGAACCCATCACCATCCTTTCTCCTAGAATGGTTCAGGACATGGATACTAATGGTGACCAAATCATCACGCCAAAGGAGTTTCTCGATTATCGCGCTGCGCAGTTCGACCCCTCGGACAAGGACGGTGACAAGTTTCTCGATGCGGCCGAATTCCCTCATCCCAACGCTTTTAAAGGCGGAGATGAAAACAAGGATGGCAAACTCGCGAGCGAAGAGCACCTCGACATCTTCCGGGGCCAGTTTCCCAACGTGGACGTCAACAAAGATGGGGTGATCACGGCTGCCGATAAGCGCTAGGGGTGCGTCCTATTATCTTGTGGTCCACAAGAACTACTTGGGAACTTTGCCGAGTTCCTTCATCACTCCGTCTTTCCATTTCGCCAATTCGATCTCCATTCGTTTGGCGGTCTCCGGCTTCTCTGTGCTGAGGTTCTTCGATTCTCTGGGATCCTCAACGAGGTCGTAGAGTTCCAGGCCTTTCTTGTGGGAGATGAGTTTGTATCGTTCTTCCATCCAGGCCGATTCCTTGCCGTCTTTGTTTAGAAATCCAAGTGGCTTCTTCCGCTCGGTTTGTTCGCCCGTGACAAACGGAAGCAGGTTCACGCCATCATAAATCCGATCGCTTGGTAGTTTGATTCCAAGTGACGCAACGATGGTAGGGAAGTAGTCCGAAGTGAAACAAGGGGCGCTCACCATGCGGGGTTCTTTGACCTTTGATGGCCAAACGAGAAGACCGGGGACGCGGATGCCACCTTCGTTAATCGAGAGCTTGTATCCTTTCAGGTTCTTCGCCGTTCCGACATGGCGGGGCGATCCCTGGCGTGCTGGACCATTGTCGGAACAAAACCAAATCATGGTGTTTTCCGCGATGCCGAGTGATTTTAGCTCAGCGCGCAAGCGGCCCACTTGTTCATCCATCGCGGTGAGACAGGCGTAATAATGTTGCGCCGCTTCGGGTTGATCTTGATACATTTCGCGATACTTGGGGCCACCCACAACAGGGGAGTGCGGAGTATGAAACCAGACTGCTGCAAAAAACGGAGACTCTTTCTTAACGGCATCCTGAATGAAGGGCAGGGCCCGGTCCATCAGGACGCGCGAGTCGTCGCCCTTTGTGTTCTCCGCTATCGTCTGACCTGGTCCGGTAAAGTAGTCGTTCCCGTAAGCCTTGCCTGGCTTTGGTGGCCTTTTGGCCTTCTTCTTGCCAATCGGTCCTGGATCCATGAGTGGATCCCAGGTCGGCACTTTCGACTCGGTGACAAAAGAAACGTCAACATCGCGTTCCCAAGGCGGGCAGTAATAGCGCTCGGGCTCTTTTGCAAAGGTGCCCCAACGTTTCTGATCCCCTTTCTCTTTTGAAAGGGTGCCGAGGTGCCATTTGCCAAAATGCCCGGTGGTGTAGCCTGCTTTTTTTAGAACGGAGGTGATCGGGATTTCCGTCGGCTCCAACATCCCTGCCATCGCAAAAGTGATTCCATAGCGATAGGGGTTCCTCCCGGTGTAACAGCTGCCTCGTGTGGGCGAGCACATTGCAGCCGCTGCGTAGAAGCGGTTGAAGGTCACTCCCTCCGCATGCATCTGGTCAAGGTGCGGTGTTTTGAGATGAGGATGGCCATTGTAACCGACATCGCCCCAGCCCTGATCGTCGGTCATGATGAGAATAATATTGGGGCGTTCCGTTCCTGAGGTGGCTATCGGAACGAGAGAGAGGAGGGGAAGGATAAACCAAAGGATCTTCATTGCGATTAGAGCGTGACCAGGGAGGCTATGGCTTGAAGTTGGAGGTGACAAGGTGACAGATCTGAGTCCTGTCACTTGCGCTTCCTTTTATCGCCAGGCTTTTTGACTTCGGGTGCGGCGTCTTTCGGCAGCCACTTTGCGAGTGATTGTTTCATCTCTCGATGGTTGGGATGCTTCGCGAGATTGGTGAACTCATCAGGGTCATTTCGATGATCGTAAAGCTCCTCCGCTCCATCGGCGTAGCGAATGTAGCGCCAGTCTTTGGTGCGAATGGCGTGATTCTCATAGTAGCTTGTTGAAATCACCGGTTCCTTGCGAGCTGCCTTTGCGTTTTTCAGCTGAGGCATCAAACTGAGCCCGTCGAGCTCCTTTCTTTTCGGCAATCCACAGAGATCGATCAGGGTGGGGTAAATGTCGAGCAAGCTCACCGCTTCTCGACAGTCACCTCTTTTTTTAATCCCGGGTCCGGCGATGATGAACGGCGTCCGGGTCGACTCCTCCCAAAGCGTCCGCTTCGCCCAATGCTGCTTCTCGCCGAGATGAAATCCATGATCGCTCCAAAGCACGATGAGGGTGCTCTCTTTGTTGGGACCCTCGTTTAAACCATCGAGCACGGTGCCCACGCACATGTCGGCAAAGCTCACGCACGCGAGATAGGCATGCACCATTCCCCGCCAATCACCCTTCTCCTGCACCTCAGCATGGGTCGGTTCGATATTGAGTCGTCGGTTGAAGTTTGGCGGAAGATCAGTGAGGTCGGCCAGGGGTGCTTTTGGCAAAGCGATCTTCTTTCGGTCGTAGAGGTCGAACCATTTTTGCGGAACAAACATGGGAACATGAGGACGAAAAATTCCGACCGACATGAAGAAGGGCTGATCGTGTTTCTCCTTCAAAGCCGCCGCCGCATTCTTGGCGAGCTTGAAATCGGCCATCTCATCATCCGATTCAGGAAAGGCACCCCAGTCCCATCCTCCTCCGGGCCAGTTCATTTGTTTCTTGGGACGTGGCCCACCGTAGTCCCTAAGATTCACGTCGATGGCGTCCTTGAGCGAGCCGGTAAAACCATGATGAAGAATTTTCCCTCCCGAGAGGGTGCGATATCCCTGCTCTTTGAAGTAAGCCTGCATACAAGGAGCGTCCTTGAGCCGCTTGATACTCTGATAGGAAGGTCCCAAATCGTAGGAACCATGAGTCGTGGCGTGCAGGCCCGACATCACGCTCACCCGCGACGGCGAGCACACGGGCACCACGCAATGGGCGTTCGCAAAATTGCGACCCTGCTCGGCAAGGCGATCCATGTGCGGAGTTTTGACATCGGGGTGTCCTCCAAGAAAGCCGACCCAGTCATTCAGGTCGTCGATGCAGATCATCAGGACGTTGGGCGGGCGGGAGTTCTTCTCATGGGCCCCTTGAACGGGCGCGGAGGATAGGACTCCCAGGCAGATCGCCTGGATGATTCTGATCATTGAATGAGAAGCTTACTTCGTCTTAGCGCTCTCCTTTTTGAAGACATCAAATTCGGGATTCACGCACTTGTTTCCCCAACGCTTATAGATGGCCTGTAGGTTTTTTTCTGATTCGGGTTGCTCTCCTTTGTCGCCGGTCTCCTTGATCCAGGTGGTGAGGAGATTGCGGTGACGTTTGAGCTCCTCGGCGAACTTCGGATCGTCGGCGAGGTTGTTGACCTGATGAGGATCTTTTTCCATGTCGTAGAGTTCTTCAGACGGGCGCTTTCCAAAGAAAGCCTGTTCGGGAATCTCATCAAGTTCACCATTGGCATGGAGTTCGCGCAGGCGTTTCGTCTGGGCCTGGCCATCCCGGTATTGGGCCTGGAGAAGAATGCGATCGGTGAGGAAGTTACGGAGGTAGCGAAACTTCTCGGTCCTCACCGTGCGAATCCGGTCGATGGTGAAGTCGCAGCGGTCACGGGCGGAAACGACGTGATCACGTTGCTTGTAGTTCTTATCGAAAAGATTCTGGCCGTGGAGATAGTCGGGGAGTTCGATTCCTGCCAGTGCGAGAGTGGTGGCGGAGATGTCGAGAGTGTTGGTCAATTCCTGACGGACCTTGTTCGTGGGAATGCCGGGACCGGAGATGATGAGGGGAACGTGGACACCTCCTTCGTAACAAAACTGCTTGTGTCGGAGTGAGTGATTGTTCCCGTGATCGGAGAAGAAAAAGACGATGGTGTTGTCCAATAGGCCGTCTTCTTTAAGCCGATCCATGATCTGCTTCACATGGCCATCGGTCACACGAACGGTGTCATAGTGGTGTGCCCATTCATTCCGGAAGATTTCCTCATTAGGGAAGTAGGGCGGCACTTTCATCGTGGCAGGATCGACCTTGTCCTTCAGTTTTCTGGTATTAGTTTTACCTCCTCCAAGTTGGATTTGGCCGAACCATGGCTTTCCTTTTTGAACCGCAGTCCAATCCGCTTTTCCCTTCTTGCCGTAGAATCCCTTTTTCTGGCCGGGCGCTGGTTTTGGGTTTCCGACGGTGTAATGCTCGTTGCGGTTATAGATGAAGTTGTAGTCGTCTTTTCCTTTGTTAAAGGTGGCATAGCCGTGCTCTATGAAGATTTCAGGAAGGGTCTTGATTCCTTTCGGCAAATGGATTGCTGCCTCAGGACTGCGTGAGGAACGATGTTGGTGGGTCCCGGTGGTGGTTTGATAGAGACCGGTAATCATCGCCGAGCGACATGCCGAGCACACAGGTGCGGGAACGTAGCATCGGGAGAACCGGACTCCGTTTGAGCTGAGTTTGTCGAGCGTGGGGGTCTTGCCGGCATTCACGGGGAAGCCGTAGGATCCCATCCAAGGGGAGAGGTCTTCGCAGAAAATCCAGAGAATGTTTGGTTTGTCGGCTGCCGAAGCTGTCAAGGGGAGTGAAAACGAGATTAAGAAGAGGAGGAAGCGGTGTTTCATAAATGGGCGAGTGCTGGCGTTTTCATACGCAAGACAAGAGAAAGATCTTCAGAAGAAAAGCGGAAAACCTCACTGTGCTTTCGTTGTTTCCCAGAGGCCGTTTTGAGATAGGGTCATTCCATGAAGTTTCTCCTCACCTGCTTAGGATTTTCACTCCTCTCGAATTCAGGGTTTTCCGCCCATCGGCCAAACATCATTCTGATTATGGCCGATGACGTCTCCTGGGAATGCTTCTCCTGCTACGGTGGCGACGACTACAAAACTCCCCACCTCGATGCCCTCGCCGCCAAGGGTATCCGCTTCAACCATTGCTACTCGACTCCCATCTGCACCACCTCCCGCGTCAAGCTCATGACCGGAAAGTACAACTTCCGAAACTACACCCACTTTGGATATCTCAATCCGAAAGAAAAAACCTTCGCCCATCTCCTCAAGTCGGCCGGCTACAAAACGGCCATCGCAGGGAAGTGGCAACTCAACGGACTCTACCACAAAGCACTCGGCAATCAGGACGCGGCACGTCCGGTCAAAGCAGGCTTCGATGAATACTGCCTCTGGCAAGTGACCACCGGGAAAGGCGGCGAAAGGGGAGGGGAGCGATTTTGGAGTCCAGCTCTTGAACAAAATGGCAAGTTCCTCACCAAGGAAGAGAACCATCTCAAATATGGCCCCGACATCATGTCAGACTTTCTCTGCGATTTCATGAAGCGCCATAAGGATGATCCTTTCTTCATCTACTATCCAGCTGTTCTTGTTCACGACCCCTTCGTCCCCACGCCCGATACCATCGGCGACCGACCCCGGACCCACGACGCTAACAAGCAGCCCAAGGACAAGGCGGCCCGTAAAGCCAACTTCGTCGCGATGGTGCAATACCTCGACAAAATGGTGGGCAAGATCGTCAAGCAGGTCGATGACCTCGGCCAACTTGAGAACACCATCATCCTCTTCACCGCCGACAACGGCACCCACGTTTCTCTCACCTCCCGTTGGGAGGGCCAGAATATCAAAGGAGGGAAAGGCGGCACCACTGACATGGGAACCCACGTTCCTTTCATCGCGTCATGGAAGGGCAAAAGCCCCCAAGGCCTCGTCTCCGATGATCTCATCGATTTCACCGATTTCTATCCCACCCTCGCCCAAGCCGCCGGGATCGAATTGGGAAAAGAAGATCCCATCGACGGAGTGAGCTTCCTCCCCCAACTCCAGGGCAAAAAAGGAACTCCACGCGATTGGGTCTTTTGCCACTACCAGCCCTACTGGGGGAGATTTAAAGGCGCACAATTTGCCCGTACTCAAACCCACAAGCTCTACCACGACGGTCGTTTTTACAAAGTCCCCGGGGATCTCAAAGAAGAGACCAACCTTGCCCCAACCCGATCCGGCCAACCTGCCCACAGAACTCTCGCCAAAGTCCTCAAATCCGCACCGCCGGCAACTCTCAAAGGCGGTAACAAGGCGAAGGAACGTCCTGTTTATCCTGAATCGGAACCCCTCGGCAATCTGGGCACTCCCGAGTAACGGTTTCCTGAATTCGGGATGCAATGGTCAAAGGATGAAGTCGATCCAGACGGATCTTGCAGGAAAGAGAAAGACAGGGAATATGGTTGCACAATGAGCGCGGAATTTGGTGGGACAAAGGTGGTTTGTTTTGATCTGGGAAACACCCTGATTGAATTCGGACCGAGACAGATTGCAATGCAGTATGAGCGGCTTACGACGAAACTCGTCGATATGTTTGGAAGTTGCGACGCGACCAAGTTGAAAGAGATCCGGGATCGCCAGATCGTGGCCCCTTATCACGACCACTACCGGGAGAATGATGTGGAGGAGTGTTGTCGGGAGCTCATCGAAGGAATCTTTCCAGTCACTGCAACCGATGAGCAGGTTGAGGAACTCGTTGAGGAACGCTACCGGGTATTCGTGGATATTATCGAATTAGCGGATGAAATCCTGCCACTTCTGGGTGCTTTGAGTGAACGCTACCGCCTCGCTTTACTCTCCAATTTTCCCTGTGGTCGTTCCATCCGGGATGGCATTGGGAAGCTGGGGATGACCGCGCACTTCGACGCAATTGTTGTTTCGGGTGAGGTTGGCTGGGTAAAGCCGGACCCGCGACCGTATCGTGAGCTGTTGGAGCAATTGAAGAGTGAGCCGGCTGAGTGTATTTACGTTGGCGATAACTGGCTTGCTGATGTCCAGGGCTCCAAGAGTATAGGGATGAAGTCGATTCTCACCACGGAACACGTTCCTTACGAGCGCTTCGAGCCCAAGCCGGGTGACCATGATCCAGATCAGAGGATTTCCCACATTAGCGAGCTCCGAGATCTCTTGTTGGTTTGATCGTCAGGGGAACACCGTTTGCGCGGTCCTTTTTAAGGTGCCTCCGGCGCTTATTTTCTCACGTTACTTCTTCAGTGTTTCGCCAGCGATCACTGAATCGGGATGAAAATCGTGCCATGCTCTCCGGTAGGAAGGGAGGGCGTAGACCCGCGTGAGGCTTGTGCCTTTTTGAGGACCCTCCATGGCCTTGGCCGTCCAAAGGTTCCAGCGGGTGCCCTCATCACTCACGAATTCGCCTTGATCGAGTTTGCCGCTCTTGATGGTTCCACCTGTTTCAAAAGAAAAGGCGGTGGAGCTCTCCTTTAAGAAGACGATCAGGAGTTCCTTGCCGGCAAATGTTTCGACTTGCACGGGATTTTCTCCGAGGAAGCTGTAGGGCCATGCTTTGGTCTTACCGTCGATCTCGATTCCGAGGACGAAGCGCTTTCGGTCTTCCCATACCTTCGTGTCATATCCTTTTGCGCTCAGATCGAGATTCAGAACAGTCGTCTTTGGGTGCTTTTTTTTCCACTCTCCCCAGGAAGTGATGACCGAAGGGATGGGTTTAAGTGTGGTTCCTTTCAAGGGGCCGCCCATCGCTTCACCGAGAATATGGCTCCAAAGTGATCCGGTTTGGAGGTCGCGCATCACGAGGCTGCGTTGCCAGAGTTTTCCTGAGACTTGGAAAACGAGGCGTTTGTCATGCTTCGAATTTTGAGCGGCGTACACGACGCCATTGAAACAAAGGTGTCACCAGGTGGCGGCGATGTGAGCTCCGCCCAGGGTGTCGTTGATAATCTCACGTTGCGGTCCGTTGAGCATGTTGATGGGATAGGCCCGCGAGTGGTCATTGTAGGTCAAAGCGAGAACAAGATCCTTGTCGCCAATTGATTTTACTTCGCCCGCTTTGACAAAGGGGGCATCCTCAATCGCAGGCAATGGTCTCATCAAGGTGCGGGGTTGAAAGGTTCTTTCTTCTCCGCCTGCCAAGCCCGGTAAAGAGGCCATGATCATCCCTAAAAGCGCTGCGAGTTTCATCTCGATGAGACAATAGACGAATAAGCCTGACTCCGAAAGAAGGAGTGACAAAAAAGCCCCCTTGCGGATCAAACCAAAAAGGGGCCTTTTGGAAAGAGTTTGCGCCGATCGAGATTAACGTCTCCTTCTGGAGAGGAATCCGAAAGAGGCTATTTCAAGTAAAACGACTCGCTACTCGCGGAGAGTGATGAGGGTGCGGATGAAGTTTTTTGCGTTTTGGCCGAGAGCATCTGTAATGAGGTATTGCTCAGTGGAGGTGCCGTCACCGTTGTTGGTGGAGTTCCAGAGGATGACGTCATCAACGTCGCTGGTCCAATTGACGAGATCGTTGGAAAGTTGAAGAGTGTATTTCAAATCATCGGCGGCGAGGTTCCGTTGGAAGGTGAAGAGGAAGTAGTCGCGAGGAGGATTGGAGGCGGTGATTGTGCCGGATGTCGGCAGGGTGGTGTCGTGAGCGAGGGAGTCCGAGTTTCCAAAGGCATATTCGAGAAGAGCGGAAGTGCCGTCATTGTCGAGGTCGGCGTTAGAGGCACCGGTGAAGTTGGTGGCGTCAGTGGTGCCGGGCTGAGGACGCTGGGCCGCCAGTTCGTGCCAACGGTGTGGTCGGGATTGGTGAGAGGTGCAACGAGACCAAGACCGAAGCCATCACCATCGACCACGGGAAAGCCACCATCCGAATCGGCGAAATCCGTATCGAACAAACACTTCCCGCCAGCCTCGAACAAGTCAGCCGCATCGGGATCTATGCCAAAAACACCCGTTCCGAATTCTCAAAAATCGAGAGGCTCAAGTAACTTTCCGACCTCTCGCCCTATCTTTTCATTGGCTCCCGAAGGTCACCTGTGTTTTCCTTTCGTTATCATGAATCGTCGCTCGCTCCTTCGTGCTTCCGCCTTAAGTTCGGTCTTTGCCGGCACCGCCCAGACTCTTAGTGCCTTGGCTGCTGATAACGCCTATCGGGCAAACATTGGTCTTCAGCTTTATACCCTCCGCAATGAGCTTAAGGCCGACACCACTGGCACAATCAAGGCGCTTGTGGCCGCCGGATACAAACAGGGGGAAATGTATGGCTTCCCGAATTGCGATGACATGATCAAAGCCGCCAATGATCACGGCCTAGGTTTGCACTCGACCCACTTTGAATGGGAGACCGTGGTAAATCCCTTGGACGAAGGCTTCTCCGACTTCAAGAAAATCCTCGAGAAAGCTAACAAGATCAAGTTGACCCATCTCGTCGTTCCTTACCTTCATGACAAGGATCGCAAGACCCTCGATGACTACAAGCGGGTGGCCGGAAATCTTAACAAGGCAGCCGTCATTGCGAAGAAGGCGGGCATTCAACTAGCTTACCACAACCATTCTTTCGAATACGAGCCGATGGACGGTTCAACCGGATTCGAGGTCTTCGTCAAGGAGTTCGCTCCAGAGATGAAGTTCGAGCTCGATGTCTTTTGGGTTAAGGCGGGTGGCATCGACCCCGTGACATTGATTAAGAAGCTAAATGGTCGCGTTTCACAGCTTCACCTCAAGGACCTGAAGAAAGGCCTCGATCTTCCCATCTACAACGGCATGCCAAAAGAAGCCTTTAAGGAGCTGGGCAATGGCATGATTTCGATGGAGCCCATCATCAAGGCCGGCAAGGCCGCTGGCGTGGCTCATTGCCATGTTGAGCAGGACCAGTCGCTAAATCCATTGGCGAGCATCAAGGAGAGCATCGCCTACTTGAAGGGACTTTAAACTAAAGCAACTTTTTGATCACTCACCCTGCCCGTTTTGATGCGAGTGGTGGTGATCTTTGAGATGTTGTTTCAGGAGGTCTTTGCCGTAGTCATTTCCGTTCGGCGTGCGCACGGTTGCGTGAATGTGTTGTCTTGTTGCAGTTCTACTTCTTCCAAGCGCGATGGGCCGCTGGTGATCAAACTCAATGAGAACCACGGGGCTGTGAATGCGGTAGTAGAAGACGGAGTCCTCATCCATTTCACCGATCCAGGCAAAGCGGGTCTGATCAAGGTGCTTCTCAATCTCCGACATTTTGACCTTCGCGTGGCCTTCCTTGAGGTTGTGAATCCACAATCCGGTGAGCTTTAAGAAGGCTCCCTTTTGATCGGCGTTTAATTCGGATATCAGCAAGCCTTGGTAGGGGATGACGGCATTGTCATGGAAGGCTTCGGTATTGGTATTGGTTCCGTCTTTTTCGCTCTTCAGGACCGCCTTCTTTTTCTGGGCTTCTGTCAGGCTCCGGGCAAAGGCGAAAGCTTGATTCTGCTCCTCCTGCAGGACGATCGTCCCCTTGTATTTTCCCTTTTCCGCCCAGACCGGTTCGGATCCGAGGAAGAGGGGAGTCATCACGACCTGGTCGGCGAGGATGAAGTAGTTGATGATGCAATGGTGGCCATCGAACTGGAATCCCCACGGATTGGTGTCCGAGGGTTCACCCATGATGGTGATGAAGTAGGCCCAGCGGCCGTAACCGTATTCACCCTCGCGGCCACTCAGCTCGGCGATGGTGTGGTTCAGCTTCATGATGTCCTGCGTTGTCTTGAGCCCCCTGGCACTGAGTCCGGCTCCAATCATTTTGAAAGCAAGGTCCTGCTGGGTGTTTGACATCTCTTCAAATGAGACGCCCTGGCGGGGAAGGCTGTGTTGGTTTGCCCAGCGTCGCCATTCGCTAGCATCGACGGGGAACTTGGTCTTGGTTCGTTGTTCGTCGCTCAGACCGGCGAGGAAAGAAAGGGCCGCCTTCTTTACCGGGGTGGTTTTCACTCCGGTTGACTTGATCTCGAAGAGCCCTTTTTCAACCTTCCCATCTGCGGTGACCCCAACGAAGGGTTCTGCGATCGCTTTCTTTTCCATGTCGGCAAAGCGGTTGCCGCCACCTTTGCCTCTACCCGGACCCTTTTGCTGGGCCTGGCTGATTTGGCAGGAGGTTGCCACGACAAGAGCGGTGAGCAAATGAATGGAGGTGCGCATGGATAAATTCATCATTGGTAGAACAGTTCTTTTAGTGAAAAGTTGTCGCCAAAGGCGAGAAGGGGCCTACTTTTTCGTCTTTGGATCACTAAGAGAAGCAAGGTTGGCGAGGAGGTCGCGGACTTCTGACTTCTTCAGGATGCCGCCGCCGCCCTCGATTTTCGCAGGCTTTTCTTTTTCCGGGGCGGGGAAAAGGCTGCCGATAAGGACGAAGGAGAGAAGGGAAAAGGTGCGGGGTTTGCAGATCATTGGAAGTTGAAACCTGTGACAGGAGGAGAATCTTATAAGTGTTCCCTGGCCTGGCCGTGGAGGGGGAGGGCACTTTACTTTGGATACTTTTTATGAAGTCTCTGCCAATATTCTGTCCAATAGTTGTCGAAGAATTCAAGGCCGGCAATTCGGAGGTGCTCGGGGTCTTTTGCAACGGGAGATTTGGCGGGATCGTAGTTTTTCAGATGGGCCTGACCGACCCGATCGCGAGGCGAGACAAAGATCCACTCGTTGTCTCCGAGGATTGCGGCCAGAAATTTGGCGAAGACGGGGTCGTAGACTTTGAGTTGATCACGGGTGCTGATGTGATTGTGATCGTGGTCCATCGTACGGTTTGTGTTATACCAACACTGAACTCCTTCAGCGAAATACTCGCCGCGATTCTTGGCGGCATAGCATCGCTTCTTTCCTCCAAAAACGATGAGCACCTTGTCCTTCCCTGTCACTTTGACCTCTGCCGAGGTGGGCTTTCCATTGACGAGAATGTCTCCGCCATTAAGGCATTTGCGGAGGAGCGCTGTTGGTTGATCGGGAAAGGCTTTGGTCAGTTCGGTAAGCAAGCTGACCGGTTGGTCGTTGGTAATACGGCGAAAGCGTTGAGCGGCGCGACCGTCATTCCAGAGGCCCATAGTGGTGGCGTTGACGAAGGTTCGGGTCCAGCGTTTGGTGAGTTCTTCGTCGAAACCAGCTCCGTGGATGACATGGCCGAATTCGTGGATGAGGATGCTTTCAATTTGCATCCCGCCTTCGTATTCCATCACGTCTTCCTCGGCGAAAAGGACGACATAGCGGTCCTTGACTTTGGTGAGGAATCCCCGTTGCCGCCAGTTGTAGAAATCAAGGTCCTTGCCGGTTTTATCCGATTTGAATTCGGGAAGATCCGAGGTGAGTTCGTTGTGGGCGACGAGGAGGCAGAGGACTTTTTTGTCACGGATTCGCTGAGCAATGGGAGCCTTGAGGTCCTTCATCATGCGATCGAAAAGGTAGGCAGCTTCCTTGTGGGTGGTGTCGGGAACCTTGTCGGAGGTTGCGATGAGGATGTCTTGGACCAAGGTCGTCTTCGCGTAGAAGTTGGAATCCAAATTGTATTCATTGGCGATTTCTGGGCTCAAGGATTTCACCTCATGAGCAGTGGCGGTGCCGAGAAAGAAGAGGGCATTTAAAGCAGATAGGGCCTTCAAGGACATACGGGGTAATGGGGACATGGTTGAGAGAGTAAAAGTTCTACCGGATGATGGTGGATTGAAAAGAAAGTTCGCGGGCGGTGAGCCAGACCGACGGGGTGAGATCCTTACCTCCGCCTTTCATGCCGAGAAGCACGACTTCAATTTACTGATCGACCATGGAGTCATCGAGCGGAAAGAAGTAGGGATAGCCGATTTTCTGTCTACGGACGGGATACTCCCAGGCATTGGTAGGGTATGAAGCAGTCCGGTCAGGGGAACCGATCAAGCGACCGCGATTTTCAAAGCGAGCGACAACCCGCCGGTTGGCGAGGGTGTGTCATTCCTTGATAATGAGGGCCTTCCGGGTGATCATTACCTTCGTGTGACCCAAAAAGGAGGAAAGCTCCTGCGGGGTGAAGTGCCTGGAAAGTAAAAAAAGACAAGCGGTTCCCGTTTTGGGGACTTGTCATGGGCGTGTCAAAAATATCCAATCGAGAACCATTTTCATGTTCAAAAAATTCTCCCTCTTCACGAAAGCGCTCTTCCTTTCCTCGCTCACTGTCAGTTTTTCCTTCGCGGAGCAGCAGCAGCCCAACGTGCTCTTCCTGGCGGTTGATGATATGAACGATTGGATCGGGTGTCTCAATACGACGCCAAGCGCGATCACGCCCAACATTGACAAACTAGCTGCTCGCGGGGTGAATTTTTCAAACGCGCACACCGCCGGAGTCTACTGTGCGCCATCGCGGGCTGCGATTTTTACGGGTCAGTTTGCTTCCACCACGGGATGCTATCAATCGGCGGACTACTTTACGGATCGTCCTGAGAGCGAGGGGCTACAAACAAGCTTTGCGAAGGCAGGTTACACCACCTTGGGAGCCGGAAAGTTGTTTCATCATCGTGAAGGAAATATCGATGTTCGTGGTTGGAGCGAGTTCTTCCTCCGGAACGAATCTCAGAAAAAAAATGGCTGGCCGCTCGATTCCTGGAGCGAGGAGACACCCTTTCCCGATCCTTTCCCGGCGAGCCCTTTTAACGAGGGCAAGAAAGTGACGGGCGGCTTGTTCCTCGAATGGGCCGGACTTCCCAATGAAAAGGAAGAGGAAATGGCGGACACCATTCGCGTAAACTGGGCGGTGGAGCAGCTCAAGAAAGAGCACGACAAGCCCTTCTTTCTCGCGTGTGGCATTTACGCACCGCATTTTCCAAACTACTGCCCGCAAAAATATTTTGACCTCTACGAGCGCGATCAGATCGAGCTGCCACCCTACAAGGCGGACGATCTCGATGACCTTCCCGAGCGCATCAAGAAGGCGAAAACCGGCCGCTCAAAAATCCACAAGGAGCTCGAGAAAAAAGGCGCGGTTAAGGATGCCATTCACGGATATCTCGCCTGTATGAGCTACGCCGACGCCATGATGGGCCGTGTTCTTGATGCTCTGGAAGCGAGCCCCTACGCCGACAACACCATTGTGGTGCTTTGGAGCGACCACGGCTATCATCACGGGGAGAAGTACGACTGGGGAAAGCACACCCTTTGGGAGAGGACGTCGAACGTTCCGTTCATTTGGGCCGGGCCGGGGGTGGCGAAGGGAAAGAAGACGGATGTCACCGCGAGCCTCATCGACATGTATCCCACCTTTGTCGAGATGTGCCACCTCCCGAAGCCGCATCAAAAGCTTGAGGGCGAATCACTCGCTTCCACTCTGGCCAAGCCGGAGGAGGCAAAGGATCGTGATGTTTACCTGCCCTACATGGCTCCCGGGGAATTCGCCGTCATTAACAAGGACTGGCGTTACATCACCTACGGAAAGGACGGCGAGGAACTCTACGACGTCAAAGCCGACCCGAACGAGTGGTTTAACATTGCTGACAAGCCCGAACACGCCGGAGTGAAAGCTAAGCTGCGGCAAGCCGCTCCCAAAACCTTTGCCGAGCCTTCCCCCAAGCGAAACATCAAAAAGGATCTCATTATCGAAGGCGAGACCTTCCACTGGAGCAAGGGAGGGGAGAAAGCCTCTGTTCCCAAAAAGGGGAACAAGAAGAACGTTCTGCTCATCGTCTGCGATGATCTCAATACACACGTTTCTCCATCGGGTTACGATCACATCAAAACGCCGACGCTCGCGCAGTTCGCGTCCGAAGCGATGATCTTTAATCGTGCCTTTTGCCAGTATCCGGTTTGCGGTCCTTCGAGGGCTTCTTTTTTGAACGGACTGTATCCGGAATCGAGCGGGGTGATTGATAATAAAGCTGATGTTCGTCAGACCCGTCCGGGAACTCTTTCCATGCCGCAATTTTTTAAAGAGAGCGGTTATTGGACGGGAAGCGTGGGCAAGGTTTTTCACTCGCCCCGGCATGAATACGGGGAGCTTGCCTGGAGTGAGTTTCATCGTTTCAATAACGATGAACTCCCGATCGTGAAGGCAGCCCGCAAGAAGTTTGAAGCAGAGAACGGCTCGGTCGAACTCCCCAAGAATCGTAAAGCCTGGCGCACCTTGGAGAAGCAAGCGAAGTCGAAGCTCGATGCGCAAACCCCTCCCGGATATGGCCCCAGTGGGCTCACTGATGAGCAGCATAAGGACGGGAAGAACGCCCGCACCGTTGCCCGCTGGCTCAAGGGGAAGCCCAATGGCGGAAAACCTTTCTTCATCGCATGCGGGATTCAGAAGCCCCACGTTCCCTTCCTCGCTCCGCAAAAATACTTCGACCTCTATCCGCTCGATTCCATCACTTACACGCCGGAGAAAGCGAACCTCTGGGACAATATCCCCCGCCGAGCGCTCAACACTCGCTTCAAAGAATTTGGCTTTGAGGAGTTCAAAGAAAACGATGCTCTTCGTCGCGAATACATGCAGGCCTATCATGCCTGTGTTTCCTTCATCGATGCGCAGATTAAGATCGTTCTCGATGCACTGAAGGAAAGCGGACAGTGGGAAGACACCATTGTCATCGTCACTTCCGATCACGGATATCACCTCGGCGATCATTTTCTCTGGGGAAAAGTGACCCTCTTTGACATCGGGGCGAAGGTTCCCTTCATCATTCACGCGCCGGGACTGACTAAGCCCGGCACGCGCTCCGAGGCCATGGTTGAATTGATCGACATCTACCCGACTCTTGCGCAACTCACTGGATTGGATCGCCCGGGACATTTGCAAGGTGCCTCGCTACGCCCGCTCCTCGATCATCCCGAGCGACTCGGGAAAAAGAACTACGCTTACAGCATCGTGACTCGTGGCAAAGAGATCGGCTACGCACTCCGCAACCAAAGATGGCGCTACGGCAAGTGGCCCGCTGGCGAGGAACTCTACAACCTCACCAACGATCCCGAAGAAAAGAACAACCTCGCTGGCCGTGCGAACCTAAAACATCGCCTCGATGAGTTCCGCCGGGTGCTCAAGATTAGACAGGAACAAGCGGCCAGCCGACGCAATACATGAAGATTTTCACTTTTATTTTCACGTTTCTTGCTGGCCTGCGCGACCGCAGCTGAGAAGCCCAATATCGTGCTTTTTCTTGCGGATGACTTGGACTCTGCCGATCTCGGGTACCACTCTTGATGCCGTGAAAGGGGAAGATCAAACCGGGAGCGAAACACGAGAGCATCGTCGCCAACATCGACATCGCTTCCATT